>Ga0181568_10000004_pt1 | contig 294137 bp, 291 predicted proteins | sample 101ome_20_FD_133758 | JGI IMG/M metagenome (GOLD analysis project Ga0181568, IMG submission 133758) | Coastal salt marsh microbial communities from the Groves Creek Marsh, Skidaway Island, Georgia - 101404AT metaG (megahit assembly) | ecosystem: Environmental > Aquatic > Marine > Intertidal...
ATGCCTAATTTTTACTCATATAGAATTTGGTGAATAATTTTTAGTCAATCACCGGTAGCGGCGCGGCTGTAGGCAGCACCAATGCCGGGTCCAAACGCCTGCCCCGCCAATTAATGCGCCAGTCCACATGGGGGCCCGTTGCCCGACCGGTTGCCCCAATCATACCGATTTGCTCACCCTGGCTGACCACCTGCCCGACAGTTACATCCACACTATGTAAATGAAACAAGGTCGAGGTGACGTTGTGGCCATGGTCGATAATGATAATGCCGCCTTCATAGTAGAAGTCCGCTTCTGCCAAACGCACGACACCGGCGGCCGGCGCCACAACGGGCGTGCCTGTGGGGGCTGCAATATCCAGACCAAAATGCGGCCATTTGGGAATGCCGTTCAGCACCCGCTGGCTGCCATAAAAACCGCTGAGGCGCCCTTTTGATGGCCAAATGAACCCGCCTGTCCAGGCATCATCTGTTGTCTCGGGTTTACGGGCAGCAGCTACCATGCCTCGCTCCCGCTTCAGTCGGGCGGCCCGCTCCGGTGGCGGCGTCACCTTGGAGGGTGGCAGGCCATCGATCCGCTGGATATCGTACTGCCGTTGACTGATTTTGATGGGCAACACCTCCGTCGACCCATCTGCATATCGTATCGTTAATTCAGCATTGGGACCCTCGTCCCGACCAAATCCAAAAACAAACTGGCCATCCTCCGTGAGCGGCAGGGCCTCTTCCCCCAGCTGAATGACCGTATTGCCCGGTGCCCAGCCAATGACCAATTGACCCTGCTGGACACTGCCTGGCACCTGCACCATACCCGCAGCCAATGCCGACGCGCCTGATAGCGCCAACCCCAGAACCATAACGATCAGTGACAATGTTACGCGCATGCTAGAAGAGATCTCCCTGATCTGGCGTTGACGTCTTGGGTTTCGCTTTTCTAGCCGACCTCTTGGGGGGTGTCTTCTTACGGCTACCCACTGCATCGTCCATTACCTGGACATGCGTGCGGCCATCGGCAAATTCAACCGAAAGCGCCTCGCCCTTCTGTAACCCAGCAGAGGCCATCACGGGTGCATCATCCGCATTGCGCACCACGGCATAGCCGCGTGACAGCACAGCCTGATACCCCAGACTCCCAAGCAAACGACCAACACCCTCCAGCCGCTGGCTGGCGTCCGCCAGGCGTCGCTCCACATTCGGCGCCAGCCGTTCTGCGGGGCGTGTCAGGCGGTCACCTGCCTGATCGACCCTGCGCTGCACGGTCGGTTGCCATCGGCCAGACAATTGGTCTATGCGCTGCTGGCCATTGGTGACCTGACGCTGCAGGGATGGAACAAGCCGCTGCCCCAGGCCATCCACCATTCCAACCATCTGTTGCAGCCGCGACTGCAATAAGGCCGGACGCAGCCCCGCCCCCTTGTCGGCCAACCGTTGGCGATGGGCCTGCGTATTCGCCATCAGCGCGCGCGGCAGGCGTTCGGCTATGTCGTCGAACCGCTGCTGGCGCATCCCGAGAATGTCATTGAGGCTGGGCAGCCCACGTACCAGGCCGCGCAGATGCGTCTGCCGTTCTTCCATGGATCGGCTCACCGCCTGCAGACGGCGGCGCGCCAAATCGTGCACTCCGGCGAGCAGGTCGACCCGAACAGGCACTGCTTTTTCGGCTGCCGCCGTCGGCGTTGGTGTCCGCAGGTCGGAAGCATAATCAATCAGCGTTGTGTCCGTTTCGTGGCCCACCGCAGAAATGAGCGGAATGTCGCTTTCGGCAGCGGCCCGCACCACTTCTTCTTCATTAAAAGCCCATAGATCTTCTAGGCTTCCGCCACCACGGGCGACGATCAGCACATCGGGTCGCGCGACAGAATCACCGTCACCCAACGCATTAAAACCACGGATTGCCCGCGCAATCTGCGGGGCGGCGTTGTCGCCCTGCACCAGCACGGGCCAAAGCACCACATGGCTGGGGAATCGGTCTGCCAACCGGTGGAGGATATCGCGGATCACCGCCCCCGTTGGCGATGTCACCACCCCGATCGTGCGCGGCAGGAACGGAATAGGCTTTTTGCGCTCGGCATCAAACAGGCCCTCAGCCGCCAGTTTCTTGCGGCGCTCTTCCAGCATGGCCATCAGCGCCCCGGCGCCTGCAGGCTCAATCGTCTCGACAACCAATTGGTAGTTGGAACGCGGGGCGTAGGTGGTGATCTTGCCGGTGACGATGACTTCCAACCCGTCTTCCGGCAGATATTTCAGCCGGTTGGCCACGCCCTTCCAGCACACGCCATTGATGACAGCTTTGTCGTCCTTGAGGTCAAAATACAAATGGCCAGACGGCGGCCGCTTGAGGCCAGAGACCTCGCCCCGCACGCGGACATGGCTGAACGCGCCTTCGACCGTCTTCTTGAGCGCCGAGGAAACCTCGGTGACGGAAAATTCTGGTGCATTGGCCTGGGTTGTGGACACGCGTTGATCCTTGTTGCGGTTGCCCCCTTGTGCTGGGGAGAGCCTATGCTACAAGAGCCCCACGCCTGTTGAAAGTACCAGCAGGCACATGGTTCATAAATATTGCAACGAGGCTGGCAATGAACATTCTGGTCGTTGGCTCTGGCGGACGCGAACACGCATTGGCTTGGGCAATTTCCGCATCCCCCCTGTGCGACGCCCTGTACTGCGCCCCTGGCAATGGCGGCATCGCTACAGTGGCCGAATGCGTCAATATTTCAGGCGATGATATTGACGGCCTAGTCGCCTTTTGCGGTGAAAAAGCCATCGACTTTGTTGTCATCGGCCCGGAGCAGCCACTTGTTGATGGGCTCGCCGATCGCTTGCGGGCAGAAGGCATCGACTGCTTTGGCCCCAGCGCGGGTGCGGCCCAGTTGGAAGGCTCCAAAGGCTTTACCAAAGATATCTGCGCCAAATACAACATCCCCACCGCCGCCTATGGCCGCTTTGCTGATGCGGCCAGTGCCAAAGCCTATGTAGAAGAACAGGGCGCCCCCATTGTGGTGAAAGCCGACGGGCTGGCCGCCGGCAAGGGCGTGATTATGGCCGAATCCAATGAACAAGCCCTGACCGCTATTGACGAAAGTTTCTCTGGAAAATTCGGAGATGCGGGTGCCGAAGTTGTCATTGAAGAATGGCTGCGTGGCGAGGAGATTAGCTTCTTTGCCCTGTGCGATGGCGACAACGCCCTGCCGCTTGCCTCTGCCCAGGACCACAAACGCGTCGGTGAAGGCGATACAGGCCTGAACACCGGCGGCATGGGCGCCTATTCCCCTGCCCCGATCATGACAGACGCTCTGGCAGAACAGGTAATGGATGAAATCATCAAGCCCACCGTGGCGGCCATGAAGGCCGAAGGCATGCCCTATCAGGGTGTGTTCTTCGCCGGCCTGATGATCACGGACACTGGCCCCAGCCTCATCGAATATAATGTCCGCTTCGGCGACCCGGAATGCCAGGTGCTGATGATGCGCCTGAAGTCAGACGTCCTGCCGGCCCTGATGGCCTGTAAGGATGGGGGCCTGGCTCACCTCGACCTACGCTGGCACGACGCCGCAGCCATGACGGTGGTGATGGCTGCTGACGGCTATCCGGGTTCCTACGAAAAAGGCAGTGTGATTGGTAATCTTGACGGCGCTGGCGCATCAGATGATGTGAAGATTTTCCACGCCGGCACCGCAAGGGATGGCGAGACTATCACGGCCATTGGTGGGCGCGTGCTGAACGTAACGGGTATGGGCCCCGATGTGCAGGCCGCCCGTGATGCCGCCTATGGCGCTGTTGAAAAAGTAGACTGGCCGCAGGGTTTTTACCGCCGCGACATTGGCTGGCGCGCTCTTCAGAAGTAGAGGCAAGACGATGACAGAAAACCAGACATCATCCGTACCCAGCACCCAGGCCGTTCAGGAAAAACACCAGGTCGATATCAGCAAGTTGCAGACCTGGATGGAAACCAATGTTGAAAGCTTTACCGGCACTATTGAGGTCAGCCAGTTCAGCGGCGGGCAGTCTAACCCCACATTTCTGCTGGAAGCTGGCGGCAAAACCTATGTGATGCGCCGCAAACCGCCTGGGCAATTACTCAGGGGCGCCCATGCGGTTGACCGCGAATACAAGGTGCTGACAGCCCTAGGCCAGACAGACGTACCCGTCCCCCGCACCTATGCCCTGTGCACCGATGAAGACGTGCTGGGCACCTGGTTCTACATCATGGACTATTGCGAGGGCCGCATCTTCTGGGCACCGCACCTGGAAGAAGTCAGCAAGGGTGAACGCGCTGCCATTTACGAAGGCATGGTTGATGCCCTCGCCCGCCTGCACAATGCAGACTACAAAGACATCGGCCTGCAGGACTTTGGCCGCGAAGGCAATTATGTCGCCCGCCAGATCAATACCTGGTCAAAGCAATATCGTGCTGCAGCGACTGAAGAGTTCGAGCCCATGGAACGGTTGCTGGAATGGCTGCCGGAGAATATCCCCGCCGATGACAAGACCACCGTTATCCATGGCGACTTCCGCCTCGACAACATGATCTTCCACCCCACCGAGCCCCGCGTCATCGCGATCCTCGACTGGGAGCTATCGACACTGGGCAACCCGCTGGCCGACTTCAACTACAATTGCCTGCCATATTCGATGCCATTGGGCGGTCGATTCTCAGGCCTGTTGGGGCAGGACATTGATGGCATGGGCATTCCATCTGGCGATGACTATATCGCCATGTATTGCGAGCGCACCGGCCGTAGCAGCATCGACAATTGGGACTTCTACACCGCTTTTAACATGTTCCGCCTGTCAGCCATTGCTGAAGGCATCATGGTCCGTATCAAGAACGGCACTGCCGCAAATGCCGAGGCCATGGAGACCGCCAAGACCGCAAGGCCACTGGCCGAACGCGCCTGGGGCATTGTGGAAAGCAAGCTGCTTTAAGACGTCGTTAGTCTAGCGGCGGCAGGGCCGCCAGAATGTCCTGCCACGTATAACCGGCTGCTCGCAGGTCGCGCAGGCTGGTTGACCCCTTGCTTTTGGCGAGGCGCTGGCCGGCATCATCTGTCACCAAAGCGTGGTGGTGATAGTGCGGCATCGGTAAATCCAGCAAGGCCTGTAACAGGCGGTGGACAGCCGTGTGCTCATACAGGTCGCGCCCCCGCGTCACGGTGGTGATGCCTTGCCGCGCATCATCCACCACGACGGAGACATGATAGCTCGTGGGGACATCCTTTCGCACCAGCACAACGTCGCTAAAGGCTGCCGGGTTCGCGAGCACCTGGCCTTCTTCTTCCTCCTGCCAGAACAAAGGGGCTTCCATCCTCGCCAATGCCTTTTCTACATCCAGCCGCAAAGCATGGGGTTCACCTGCGTTGATCCGCGCAGCGACATCTGGCGCATTCAACTCTTTGCACGTGCCGGGATAGACCAAGCCATCCGGCCCATGGGTTGCCCCGGCCGACAGCATTTCCTTGCGGGTGCAGAAACAGGGATAGGTCAATCCAACATCAGTCAGCTTGGCAGTCGCAGCCTCATAGATACTGAAGTGCTCAGACTGCCGCCGCACGGGTTCTTCCCATTCGATGCCCAGCCAGGCCAGGTCCTCATAGATGGCTGCCTCAAATTCAGGGCGCGCACGGCCCAGATCAATATCTTCAATCCGCAACAGGAACCGCCCACCATGCCGCCGGGCGGCATAAAAGCCCACCAGCGCCGAATAGGCATGGCCCAGGTGCAAATAGCCATTGGGGCTGGGTGCGAAGCGGGTGACGAAGTCAGTCATATAAGCTATCAAATCACAACCTGTGCGCTGAACAAACTGAAAGAGGCACCATGTCCAGCTTTCCCGCTCTCTACGGCCCGTCACTGGAACGACTAGGCGACCTGCCCCCAGAAAAACTGGTGATTCTGTGCCATGGCTATGGCGCCAATGGGCAGGACCTGATTGGCCTGGCCATTAATTGGCAACAGGACATGCCAACGACATCCTTCTTTTCGCCCGACGCCCCGCAAAAGACACCTGGCATGCCGGGCTGTTTTCAGTGGTGGGCGATCAAGAGCTTCAGCCAGGAAGAACAGGAAGAAGGCGTGACCCGCGCGGCCCCCATTATGAACATGTATATCGACCAGAAGCTGGAAGAAGCGGGGCTGACCGAAGAAGATTTGGTGCTGATCGGTTTTTCCCAGGGCACCATGCTGTCGCTGTTCGTTGGCCTGCAGCGTGAACGCCCACTGGCGGGTATCATCGGTTATTCCGGCGCTGTCGCCGCACCCGAGCTGCTGGCCAAAAATATTCGCTCCAAGCCACCGGTGCTGCTGATGCACGGATCGATGGACAATATGATCCCACCCACCGCGATGACGGCCTCTGCGCGTTTTCTGCGAGAACAGGGCATTGAGGTGGAGACGCATCTGTCGGAAGGCATGGGCCACGGCATCGGCCCGGACAGCATCCAATTGGGTGGCAACTTCCTGAAAAAGGCCTTCGCTATCGAATCTTGAACACCTGTCCAGATAAAGGGGTTTTCAACCTCTAAAACACATCATATGGTATTGTCATCTATCGAGGGATTGATGATGACGGAAGAGGGTACAGGGCATCACACTGAAGCACCGGTCAAGCCGGTCTCGCTGGAGCAATGCCCCGCGCTCGTCCTGAACGCCGACTATCGGCCCCTGAGCTACTACCCTCTATCCCTCTGGTCCTGGCAGGATGCTGTCAAAGCCGTGTTCATGGAACGTGTCGATATTGTCGAACACTATGACCGGGAAGTGCATTCACCCAGTTTCACCCTGCAGCTACCCAGCGTGATATCGCTGAAGCGTTATGTGAAGCCCGCTCGCTATGCCGCCTTCACGCGGTTTAATCTTTTCCTGCGCGACCGCTTCACCTGCCAATATTGCGGCTCAGGCGAGGAGCTGACCTTTGATCACTTGATCCCGCGTACCTATGGCGGGGTAACGTCTTGGGAAAATGTGGTCACGGCCTGTTCGCCCTGCAATTTGCGCAAGGGCGGCAGAACACCCGGTGAAGCGGGCATGACGGTCGATCAGATCCCCTTCCGCCCCACAGCCTATGAGCTGCAGGACCGCGGCAGGCGGTTTCCGCCGAACTATTTGCACGAAAGTTGGCGCGACTATCTGTATTGGGATTCCGAGTTGGAGCCTTAGCAACGCTCACGGCAGTTCGCTTTGCGAACGCTGAGCCGTTGAGGTCCAAGGCAAGGCCCTATCCACTTACGTCCGCACCTCGATACAGTTTTGCGCTGACGCACAAAACCACTCGGCACGAACGGTCAATGCTCTAAATTTTACGAGCGATCCGGATAGCGGTTTTGGCACCGGCCTTGATCAATGCGCTCATCAACCCATAACCGGGGGTTTCCTGCGCACCATGTTCCAGCGCCGTTTCCTTGTGGGCCACTTCATCGGCACAGCATTCTTCAATCAGGGCTGAAAGCTCGGGATCACGGACCCCTAGTTCTTCCGCCTGTTCGTTGTAGTGCTCTTCGATCACTTCTTCGATGGCAACCGTGCAGGCCATGGCCGCCTTTTCACCCATCAGGGCCGTACCGGCACCCAACGCAAACCCCGCCATATGCCAGAAGGGCGACAGAGCCGTGGGTCGCACCTGGCGGGCATTCATCAGGGCATCGAATTTTACCAGATGCTCTTCTTCCTGGCGGGCCATATGGGCAATGGTTGCCCCCGACGCCCGGTTGGAGAGCACGGCCATCTGGCCCCGATAAATCTGCACTGCACCATATTCGCCCGCCTGGTCGACACGGATCATTTCTTCCGTATTGTTCCGGCGGCCGGGAAGGCGCGGTTTTAGTCTGTCTGTTTGGTTCAGCACGCGATTAACCCTGCTTGCCAAATGTGAAGATCGCCCCGGCGATGCTCAGCACCACCGATGCGAGGAAATTATACCCCGCCATAGAGATGCCAAACAAGGACCATGGAATTTCATCACACCGCACAATATTGGTGCCCTTGAGCGCCTCCAAAAACGCTTCTGCCGTATCGGCTACCAGGCCACCGCCGGTGCAGGACTCCGGCCCTGCCCACCAGCCATACTCCACACCGACGTGATAGGCAGCAATGCCCGCACCCGTCATAAAGGCGAGTGTCGCCAGGCCAATAAAGAACCGCGGCAAAATGTTTTGCGCTGTGTCCGCCGCCAGCAGGACCGCCATGGCCAAAAACGGTATCGCCACATAATAGGCATAGCGCTGCCAGTAGCACATCTCGCAGGGTTCCATCTTGCCGATATATTGGAAGCCATAGGCTGCCAGCAACAGCACGAGGCTGACCACCAGCAATAGCGCTGGTTTCAAGACTGCATTGGTTGCCTGCTTTGCCATGAATGCCTCCCAATTGCCTCTAGAGATATTTAAGGGCAACGAAGCCCAATACAATCAGAACAGAGGCACCCAGCACCACCCATTCAAGTCTCTTCTCGATAAAGTCGCGGATTGGGTCGCCAAACTTCCACAACAGGCCAGCGACCAGATAGAAGCGTGCGGCGCGCGACACAATACTGGCGAGCAGGAATGGAACCACATCCATCCCCACAAACCCACTGGTGATGGTGATGACCTTGAAGGGGAACGGCGTCAGCCCAAAAAAGGCAACGGCCCAAACGCCCCATTCGCCAAATCCTTCCGTAAAGGATGCGAATTGTTCTTCATAGCCATAGAAGGCGATCAATGGCTGGCCGATAGCATCAAAGGCAAAAAAGCCTAGCGCATAGCCCAGCAGTGCGCCTGCCACGGAAGATGCCGTACACACGGCGGCAATCAGCCAGGCCCGTGCCCTTGCCGCCAATACCATGGGGATCAGCAACGCATCTGGCGGAATGGGGAAAAATGAGCTTTCCACGAAGGAAACGCCGCCCAGCCACCACATGGCTGATCTGCGCTCTGCTAAACCCAATGTCCAATTGTAGAGGCGACGTATCATGCCCGGTGACTATCCATGCTCATTGACAGACCTGCATATAGCAGCCCGGGCATAAAAGGAACAGCACCACCACGCACGGGTAGTTGACGAATGCCAGCGCTTGGCTATGATGCGCGGCTCCAACCCCATGGGCCCCTGTGGCGGAACTGGTAGACGCGCTGGATTCAAAATCCAGTTCCCTTACGGGAGTGGGAGTTCGATTCTCCCCGGGGGCACCATTACCCAGCCTACATAGAATGATGAATTCAGACGCTGTCGAATTCCGCCTGTGCTTCTTCCATGCTCAGGACATCTTCTGGTGCAAGCTGGGTAAGCGTGGCTCCCGCTTCATCGATGTAGCAGATCTCGCCGACCAGCAGCATCTTGCCGTCAATTTCCTCGAACGGAAAAAACCACGACAAGTCCGCCCGTGACAAATACCACGCATCGGGGTCTGGCACCTCTGTACCGTCGGCAATCAGCGTTTCACCTGGCACTTGCTGATACCATTCACCCGCACAGGCCACACCCCAATCGGCAGCAGCACAATGGGTAATGTTCAACTCTACAAGGCTGCTGCGCGTGTCCCAGATATTGTAATAGAACTGCTGGACATCGGGCATGCCTTTGATGACTGCATTGTCATAACTGGCATAAAAGCGGTAATCCGGTTCCGGCACCATAGTGTTGAATATTTCCGGGTCAGCCAGGCACTCATACTTCAAATGGTGCCGCATATTGTCGAGCATCGCCTTACGCTTTGGGTCCGTTTCCGCATCCATATGGGTCGTATAGGCATGCCATCCTTTGATTGGTGAAATCTTCATGGCTCTCTCCCCTTTTGCCATTCATCCCGAACAGAAAGGCTAATTCATGCGCGGATTGATCACAATCTGTTGGATATTATATTCACACACATATTCCGGGGCACCGTCGTCGGGCCGATAGAGGAAAAATGGGGTCGAGCTGTTGGCGATGTCAGAAGCGCGCATGCTGGGCGGCAAATAAATAGTGCCTTCACTATAGGTGCCGTCCAGGAAGGTAATGGCAATATGCTCGCCTTCCTCACTGGCCATCATGAACACAAGACTCTGCGCCGCTTCGGGCACCACTTTCTTGATCTGGGTCTTTTTGACCATGGTAACGGCACCGGCGTGCGTTTCAACCAATAGAAATGGATGCGCTTGATTGATGACGTCGCTCACCACTTCATCTTCAGCGCAAAAAACGCTGCAATGTACTGGGTCCCCTGCTGCGGTGTAGACCACAACGGGCACCTTGTCTTTTGGCCGCCAATTACTATTCAGCTCTTGCTGTTTCTTGAACCGCATCACAACCCCCGGATTTGGAAGATTCGTGCCTTCCGTGGCGCAGTCTACCAGCCCCTTATACTTTTCGCCAGCATATCGCCCATATTTGGGTCGCCACCATTTATGCTATAGGCTGTATGTATGAGTAGTGTACCGACCATCGACCTGCGCCATCTGAATACAGTTGCACTGGCATCGCTGGATGCTGCCTGCAGGGACCACGGCTTTTTCCGGCTGAAGGGCCATGGGCTTGATGACTTGATGGACGACATGTGGCATGTCTCTGCGGCGTTTTTCGAGGAACCACTGGAAGCCAAGAATGCCGTTCGGCGCACGGCCGTAAATCCGCTGGGTTATTACGACCGGGAGCTGACCAAGCGTAAACGAGACCAGAAAGAGGTTTTCGATTTCCGGATCAATGACTGGCAGAAGGGTGACAGGGCCATGCCCTGGCCCAACGACATGCCTGCCTTTGAGGCTGCCCTGCGCGCCTATTTTGCCGCTTGCATTCAACTATCAGAAAACGTGCTTGAACTGATTTGCCAAGCTATGGGCGCCGCACCGGATTCACTTTCCCATCATTTTGGCCAACGCCATACCAGCACAGCGCGCATTAACCATTATCCGGCTTATGACCCCTTACCAGAGGAAGACAGAGGCACGGTCAACGAACTGGGAGACATGGCGCTGCACCACCATACTGACCCAGGGGCGCTAACGCTTCTGTTCCAGGACAATGTCGGTGGTCTTCAAGCTAAGTCCAAGGAAGATGGCTGGATTGATGTTCCCGCCGATGGCAATGCCATTGTTGTCAATCTGGGCGATATTATGCAGGTATTGACGAATGACCGTTACAAAGCGGCCATGCATCGGGTAACCCAGCGGACAGACCAGCGCTCCCGCTACAGCATTCCGTTTTTCTACCAGCCTGTCGCAGACGCGTCGATTGCCCCTTTGGATGATACTTCACCACCTCACTACCGCCCCTTTTCCTGGCGTGACTTCATCCAGGCACGTGTCGATGACAACTATGCTGACCTTGGGGCAGACGACACCCAGGTCGACCATTTCCGCATAACCACCTGAGACGGCCTACCTGCAATTTGGGCCTTGGCTACGGTGCGCTTTAGCGACACTATGAGCCATTCCATTTGCCATGTAACGGGAGAGGAACTCGTGGCACTGATAGAAAAAGACCTTGAGGCATTGGAAAAAACAGAGCGCGACTTTTTGGCGCCACCTTTCCTGCCGAGAAAGCCGATCCCAGACCTTGGGCTGGAGCGTATCGAAGGCGAACGCTTCTATTCTCCTGAATTCATGGAACAGGAGTGGAAACATGTCTGGACCAAGACGTGGCAATTGGCCATTCATGAAACGGACCTGCCGGAACCTGGTTCATTCTTCGTTTACGAATTTGGCCGCGAATCCTTCCTGTTTACCCGCGACAAGAAAGGGGTCGCGCGCGGCTTTTACAATATCTGCCAGCACCGGGGAAATGTGTTGTGCCAGGCGCCTGAAGGACAGGCAGAATCAATTTCCTGCCCCTTCCACGGTTGGGAATGGAACATTGATGGCACCCTGAAAGATGTCGCCGACCCGCAGTTCTTCCGCCAATTTGATAACGGCATTCCCGTCGATGACCTGGGCCTGCAGCAGGTGCGTACCGACAGCTGGGCCGGCTTTATCTGGTTCAATATGGATGACAACGCCATGCCATTGCGCGACTTCCTGGGCGAGGCTGGGCAGCACCTGGAATCCTATGAGCTGGAAAAACGTAGCTATATGGACCAACAGTCTTTCGAGTGGAAAGGCAACTGGAAGCATGCCGTCGACGCCTTCAATGAAAGCTATCACTTCCTCGCTCTGCACCCGGACATGGTAGAGTTTGGTGAAGGACATGACGTGCCCATTGAGCTGCACGGCATCCACAGTCGGATGATGAATTACAACGCCACCGTCAGCGAACTGGTGGACGAACGCGATGACATGACGCCCTTGCGCGAACATATGATGGCACGGCGCGAACCCGCCGATTCTCCCTTGCGGAACGTAGCCGCAAAGGATGTGCATCTGGAAATCATCAAAACAAAGCGGGCGATGGAAAACGACACCTACCTGCCCTACAAGAAGATGAATGACGAGCAGCTGGTACACCAGTATCACTACACATTCTTTCCCAACACCACCTTCACGCAGACACCGGAACATGGGGTGATCTTCCGATACCGCCCCCACGCGACAGACCCGAATATCTGCTACTACGACTTTATCATCATGGCCTACCTGCCACCGGGCAGCACGCCGCCAGATGTCGTGCCCGAAACGCACAGCCATGGTGACCATGAACACTATGCGGCTGCCTTCAAAGGCACCTTCGACCCCATATTGGCTAATGTGCTGCGGCAGGATGGCTCGAACATGGAGACCATGCAGCGAGGCGTGAAGTCAAAGGGCTTCAAAGGTATGATCCTGTGCGACCAGGAAATACGGTTGAGGCATTTCCATCAGACCATCGACCAATATATTTCCGGCGAGATCGACCCTCAAAACCCACCGGTTTAAGCAAATGAAAAGGCCCGCCAAAAGGCGGGCCTTAAAGCATCAGCTTCTGGCACAGGCTTAGCTGTTTTCAGCGTCCTGTGCAGCAAATTCAGCATAGGCAGCGGCAGTGCCAGCCGCCATCTTGTCGCCATCAAACGGGATCGACATTTCAGGCGTGAATTCCAGCACGATGCGTTCCGGCGTATCGAGGAAGCGCACAAACATGGCCGGGTCCAGGTCCTTGGTGAAGGCATTGCCGTCATCCTTGGCCATGGCCATACCCTGAGCCAGAATGCTGTACATCCACTGCTTGGTTTCATCATCGTCATGAATGATGGTGTTGCCTTTGTAGGTCACGGTCTTGCCGCCGCCCATCGGCGTACCCTTGGAGGTAATCACCACAGAAGAACGCGGGTCACGCGCAATCGCCTTGATACGGACGCGTTCGCGGGTGGCTGTCATCCAGATTTTGCCGTCAACAGGCACATAAGCGGTGATCACACCGATGGGGTGGCCTTCCTTGTTGGCCCAGATGAACACGCATTCGCCTGCTGTCATCAGCAGTTCCTGTTCGCGTTCCGGGTCCAGGCGATATTGTTTCACATCATCATAGTTGGCGGACTGTTTGACCATGGGGGGTTCCTCAGTATGGCTATGGTTTAGACTGGAGGCATGTCTACACGAATAATTTACAACTGTCCCGCATGAAATGGGTGGCCTAAGCTATAGTATAAGGGACCAGGGAGGGTCTTCATGAACGAGATGGAAGATTTCAATGCAGATATGCTGGATGGGCTAAGTCCATTCTATAATGATTCCCACATACTCTGGCGCAACCAGTTGCGCCGCTTCCTGGCCCAGGAAATCATCCCCAATATCGAGGAATGGGAAAGCGCTGGTGAGTTACCCCGCTCGCTCCACAAAACAGCGGCAGAATTTGGCCTGCTGGGCTTTGGCTATCCCGAAGAATATGGCGGCACCTCTAAAGGTATTGACCCATTCCACCGACTGCTAACGTCTATGGAAATGGGGCGCATGGGGGCAGGTGGCATTGGCGCCTCTCTCATGACCCATGGCATTGGCCTGCCGCCTATCCTGGCTATCGGCAGCGAGGAAATGAAGCAGCGTATCGCCCCGCCTGTTTTGGCGGGTGACAAGATTATTGCGCTGGGCATTACCGAGCCTTCCGGCGGGTCAGACGTTGCAGCTATCAAGACACGTGCCGTACTGGACGGCGATGATTACGTCGTCAACGGCTCTAAAATGTTCATCACATCTGGCATGCGGGCTGACTATTTGACCTGCGCCCTGCGTACCGGCGACAGCGGCAGTAGCGGCATATCCCTGCTGCTGATCGAAATGGATAGCCCTGGCGTATCCCGCACGAGGCTAGAGAAAATGGGGTGGCACAGCTCCGATACCGCCGCCATCTACTTTGACGACGTTCGGGTGCCAAAAGGCAACTTGATCGGAGGCGAAAACCAGGGCTTTGCCGGCGTGATGCATAATTTCAACGGCGAACGCCTGGGCATGGCTGCCGGTTGCGTCGGGGCCGCAAAGGCCTGCCTGGAGGAAGCCATCACCTGGGCACGCCAGCGTGAGACTTTCGGCAAGCGACTGGCCGACCACCAGGTTATCCGCCACAAGATTTCCGAGATGGTCCGCAAGATCAAGGCCACACAGTCCTTTCTCGAGCTGTGCGCCTGGCGCGTCAACCAGGGTGAGACACCTGCCGCCGACCTGGCCCTGTTGAAAGTTCAGGCGACCCGTACGTCAGAATTCTGCGCGCGAGAAGCTGCCCAGATCCTGGGCGGCGCCAGCTTCATCCGTGGCAACCGGGTTGAACGCATTTATCGTGAAGTTCGGGTGAATGCCATCGGCGGCGGATCCGAGGAAATCATGCTCGACCTGGCAGCCCGCCAGATGGGCATCTAAGTGTGGCCGAGGGCGCGGTTCCTCTCCACGTCATCCACAAGGTGCCGGTTGGCCATGAAGAAGTGCAACCCACCCCAAAAGGCAAAGACAATCAGTGTCGACAGGGCAATCGCCAATGATCGCTCGCCATATTGATCAACCAACTGGTCGCTGAGCCAACCCACAAAATAGGGACCCAGGCCGCCGCCCAGCAGGTTGGTAAACAACATCAGGATAGCCGTGGCCGTGGCCCGCATGCGGCTGGCCACCAATTGTTGGACAAGCGCGAACAAAGTCGCCAGATGAAACAAGGCCACAAAGGCGGGCAATGCCATCAACGCCAAAACAAGCCGATAGTCATCTGCAAAGAGCGACAAAATGCCGATAGGCCAGCCAACGGCGATGGCAATACAGGCGATCCACAAGCGCCAGCGGATATCACGCAGGGCCACCCTGTCTGAAAAAAAACCGCCCAGAAATGTTCCTGCCCCGCCAACAATCCCGATCACAACCCCCAGCCCGATACCAATAGTCGTGCGGTCAAGGTCCACAAATGTGCGTTCAAAATAGGCGGGCAACCAGTTGGAAAAGCCCAAGCCAACAAAGGCCGTCAAGGCGCCGCCCACCAACAGGTGCCGAATGGTTTGCTGCGACAACATATGGCGAGCCGTTGCCATGAGTCCGAGCGACTGATCACCGGCATCTATGTCTATCTGCCTGCGGGCAGGCTCGCGCACGGTGGCAAACATCACCAGTGCCAGCAAAATGCCAGGGATGCCGAACAGCAGGAACGTATTGCGCCAACCAAAGGCCTCGCTGATCGCCCCGGCTGCGGCGAACCCCACCAAAATACCAATATTCGAACTGGTGGAATAAACCCCGATAGCCGTGCCGCGTTCATGTTCGTCAAACAGGTCCGACATCATGGAATAGGCTGGCGGGTTGGCCCCCGCCTCACCCACGGCAACGCCCATGCGGGCCAGCGCCATGGTGATGAAGCCAACCGCCATGCCACAGGCCATGGTCAGCACACTCCAGACCACCAAGGCATAGCCGATCAGTTTGCGACGGTTGCCTTTGTCGGCCCAGATACCGAAGCCAACGCCCAAAACTGCATAGAGCACCACAAAAGCAGGCCCCAGCAGAAAACCCGCCTCAGCATCTGATAGGGAAAAGTCGGCCTTGATAGGTTCCACCAGCATAGACATGGCCATGCGGTCCACCTGCGCAACAATCTGCACGGCCAGCAGCAGAAACAGAATGTAATATCTGGAATTGGACGCAGTCGGTGCGGACATGTGCTTCCTGCAGGTTAGGACGGCAACACTCGCTCAAGCATGCCCGGGCAACCCAAAAAGCGCCAGTGTATTCGGGTGCCTTCCACACACCGGACAGCGAGATGGAAAAGCGGGATGACCTATTGCACCAGTAACGCTAAACTTTTTATGCTGCTGAACAACAATTCGAGACGCACCAAAATGAACCAAGCTGACTATCGCCAAAGCCATCAGGAAGAGAAAGGTGCGGACTATGACAGCGACCTGAGCGACGGGGGATTAAATCAATATATGGCTAGTCGAGAGGCAGACCTACTGCCGGCCCTGCTCGACAGGCACCTTACCGGTCACCGATCGCGCTATCTTGATTTTGCCTGTGGGTCCGGGCGCATTCTGTCCATCTTCGCACCGCTGTTCGAGACGACCATCGCCGTGGATGTTTCAGAAAACATGATCAATGCCGCGCGGGACAAGATGTCCAAGGCAAATTGCGCGGTCGACTTTCGTCTCACCGACATCACCCAGGACACACTCAACGAGCCCCCCTTCGACCTGATTACAACATTCCGTTTCTTTGGCAATGCCCAGGAATAGCTTAGGTCCGACGTTCTTCGAGCCCTCCAGCCCTTGCTCAAAGACAATGGGCTCTTAATCATCAACAACCATCGGAATCCACGCTCCCTGTTGGCACGCCGCACGCCGAAAAAAGGGTAATATCTGGATCCACGGGATTTGGACAAGATATTAGCCGACGCAGGCTATCGTATTGAGCGCCGCGTCCCTATCGGGGTTTGGGTGGCGTTGCACCGTTGTCTAAACCATCGTGTCTGGAACAGCTCTGCAGGCCGGGCGTTGGACCGCCTATGTCGCATGGCATGGATGTCCTCTGTAGCGCTCGACACGATAATTGTCGCCAAGCCAGCCCGTTCAGCGTCATGAAACCCTGGAATGACAGGAGCCTGGGACATTTTTTGGCTCTTCTCCCGGTCGACGCGCAACTGATCACTGTATTCGACCGACCGGAAGGCACACCCGCACATATCATGCTTGGCGTTGCCCCCTGGCATAAGGAACTGACCGCCACCTATATTGGTGCGCAGCCGATGGTTGGCCCGGCATTAGACTGGTCACCGCTACCTGATTTCAACATTGTTAAAGAACACCAGGCAAACCTGCATAGCACAGTCCCAAAACGTGCCAGCACCATCATCATGCCCCAGGTTCTGGACGGGTTGAAGCAGACTGATATGGCGACACTGGTCGATGCCGCATTTAACCATACAGGTGAACAGGGGTGTCTGATTATCGCCAGCCAGCAACGCCCCGGGTGCCTTGCGACAAATGGCGGCCTGCGCAAGGCACTTGCATCCTTGCCCGGGGCGATCACCATCTGGGCCTGGGAAGGGCGAGACGAAGGCTCATCACGATTGAGTCGGCTGGATAGCGGGCATTACCGACTGGTGCTGGACGTCATGAAACGGCAGGAACCACGACGATGGATTCCACTCCGGCACCTGCTTGCCTGTTTAGGCCTGTTTCACTGGATGCAGGAATATACGTTCACAATGGTCCACAGGCCATGATTTATGAGATAACAAAAGTACTGGTGCGAACCGGCCTTGCTGAAAATGGCGCGGCCGTTGATGTCTGGCAACTGGTCCGGAGGCACAAATTGAGCGCATTTTGCCACGTCGCTCCCCTGGGGCCTGTCGTGGTTAAGGTTAGCGCAGCGGATTCTGCAGGCCATTGCGACAGTCTGGAAAGGGAGCTGAATGCCTTAAACCGCTTGTCCGGCATTCTGGGTGGCCACCTGTCAAAGTCCTTTGCCCTTGAAACCCAACAGGGACTGACCTTCCTGGTATTGCGATTCGAAGAATTTACTACCCTCACCTACAGCCAGGGGGGCGCACCCACGGCCTTGTCCCGGAAGTGGCTAACGCTCATAAAGCATTTCTACGAAAATGCCCCTGAAAGCCCCCACGCAGACCGTCCTTCGCTTTACCATTTTCTTGAGATTACGCATCCCCACCTCGTCGAAAAATGGAACAACGTATTTGCCCAGCCCGGCCACATATTGCAGCAACGTGTCGCCCAGCACGGCGACTTTACCATCAATAATCTGGGACACCTTCAGGACACACAGCCATTCATTCTAGATTGGGAGGACTATGGCCTCGTTGACCTGCCGGGCTTCGATATGGCGACATTGCTGGCGTCGATGGCCAACTTCGACCGCCCAACCCTGACGAAAGACTATCTGTCAGAAACCGGTCAACATCACCTCGCCACCAAAAAACTGGTAGCTGCAGCAGGCGTAAACTGGTCAGAATTCACTGATGCCTTGCCTCTGTACCTTGCCGCCTTTCACTGGTTCAAGAGAAAGGGTCAATACAGCGCCAGTATCGATCTAATGTTGCATGAAATGCTACGGCAATAGCCGCCTCCAGCTGACGCTTTAGCTGCCTTTGGCAATATACTCGTCGATTTTGTGATGCAGGTGACGTACACGGCTTTCCTGATAATTGCCCAAGGTAATACCCTTGCGCAGGTTTTTCATACCAGTCTGAACACGCGGCATATTGGCCATATCCTGCTCGAACACATGGGCCAGGCCGCCGAATTGGTCTTCTGCCGAACTCCAGGGCTCATCTTCACCCAGCACCCGCAGGTCTGCGGGGTCAGGCCGCGGACCGGACTGGTCATAGTCCGACAAGATCATCACTTCCATAAAGGCTGAGTCAGGGTTGTTCCCGTCCGGCCGGAAACGATAAACGATATTGGTCCCGCAACCACCCCATGGGAAGAAATTCGGAAACACCCAATACTGAATGGCATCCAGCATTTCGCTGTCCGTATAGGACGAGTAATCCTGACCCAGGTCTGGCCCCACCGTCTGGCGGCGTACTTCGGCCATAAAGGAACGCGCGGTTTCGCCCTCCGGCACTTCCAGACCATCGGCATTGACACCGGTGCGCACCGAACGGCCCGTCATCGCATCGACAATGTCTTGCTCTTCCACATCATCGAGATGCGGGCTGGCCACTGCCATCGGTGTAATCATCCGGTTAAAGTTCAGGCTCGGGTCCACATCATATTGCGTATTTGCATCACCCGTAGACGGCATAATCTGCGGATGCGTGGCAATGACGTGATAACTTTCGATGAACGCTTCAACGCCCACTTTCCAGTTCATATCGACCCGCTTGCCAATGTGATGCTGGAGATATTTGTTTTCAAAATTCCAGCTTTCAAACTCACCGGGCATATCGCCCAGATAGTCAGCCAGGGATTCGCAGTCTTCCTCCATATTGATGAAAACAAAACCGCCCCAGAAGTCGACACGAATTTCAGGCAGGTTGAATTCTGCTTTGTCTACATGCGGGAAGTCCCAGTCACACGGCAGATCGACCAGTTCGCCTTCCACGCTCCATGTCCAGCCGTGGTATGGGCAGCGGAACTCTGACGCATTACCTTCAGAGCCGCTCGGGCGCAGCTGCGTGCCGCGATGCAGGCATGAATTGTAATAGGCTTTGACGTCATCTTCACCTGTGCGCACCACGATGAAGGAATAGTCGCCTATTTCATAGACCAGATGGTCACCCACTTCGGGGATCTGCTCCAAGCGACAAGCCAATTGCCAGACTTTGGACCAGACATGGTCCATTTCCAGGTCGTGGAATTCCCGTGACGTCCACCTCTTGGGATCAAGGTCGTCGGAGCCGTTGTAAACATAAGTATTCCGGCGCAGGCGCTCTGGTACATCACGGCGATCATCGTCCAGAATCTCCTGAACACTTTTGCCTTCGCTGCGAGCTTCACCAGGCTTTAAGCCCTTGGGGTTTTCAACGTTCATACCTGTTCTCCCGTTCCGTTCCATCGACCACTGACAACATATTGACGATCTAAAACCATCAGCCATGAATATTTACATGTTACCCGCGCCCAAAGCCACCCTTTCAGGCTCGGAATTCACTTGAATTAACAAGCCTGCCTCCACCATAATCGCCAAACTATCGAAAGCAGCTCATTACCAGTAGGGGGGGGAAAAAACATGAGTCTTCAGGATATGGCACAACAGATTACAGACGGCCTGGGCAGCGACGACAGCGGCGTTGGCAAGAAAGTGAAACTGGACTTTGGTGATGATGGTTGCATCCTCATCGATCTGACAGATGCACCGCACACCGTCTCCACCGAAGATGGTGAATCAGACGTTACGCTGAAAATTGCACTGGACGACTACACCAAGATGCTGGCAGGCGAACTGGATGGTCAGATGGCCTTCATGACCGGCAAGCTGAAGCTGGAAGGCGACATGGGCGCTGCAATGGCATTTGGCCAGTACATGCAGACCCGCGCCTAACACACCAGGACGACACCATGAATCAGCACAGTAACGTTCGGATCATTCCGCGCGCAGGTCTCTGCGAGACCTGTAAAGTGCGCGAAATCGCCGCCTGTTCTGTGCTGGATAAAGATGAACTGGCCCGGTTGGAAGCGGTTTCCAAAACCCGCACTTTTGAACCGGGCCAGGCCATCTTTGATGAAGGGGAAGATCCACGCTTCATCTACAATTTGACTGAGGGCACCATTCGCCTGGTCAAACTGTTGCCTAATGGACGACGCCAGATCGTCGGCTTCAACTTTCCCGGCGACATGATGGGGCTTGCCACACATGGTTTCTATACCTGCAGTGCCGAGGCCATTACACCGATCAAGGTCTGTCAGTTCCCGCGCCAGCAATTGCTGGACCTGCTGGAAACATTCCCCAGCATGAAGACACGGCTATTGAATATTGCCGCTGACGAACTGAGCGAAGCACAGGAACAGATGCTGCTTTTGGGCCGCAAGTCACCTATTGAGAAAGTTGCCAGCTTCCTTTACCACCTGTGCCAGGAAAGTGGCCGTACCGGTGACAGTGAAAACGAAATAGACCTCGTGATGGGCCGCAGCGATATTGCAGATTATCTGGGGCTGACCATCGAAACCGTCAGCCGCACTTTCACCAAACTGCGCAATGACGAGGTTATCACCCTGGAAGGTAATCACCATGTCATCGTCAATGACATGGACCACCTCGAAGACATCGCCGAAGAAGTATAGCGCTAGCCGCTGGCCGTCACCTGAATCTGGTCTTCCGCCTCTTTGGCACTGGCCCTGAAGGCACTGAGGCCAAACCACAACATCAATGCCGCCCAAACCCCTGTCAGCCCACCGACGGAAGACAGAGAATATTTGAGCAAGGCTTCATCCTTGAAGATGAAGTCTGTGGCAAAGGCAATGACCGTTGGCCCCAGCCCCAAACCAATAATATTTACGGTGAAAAGATATAGCGCGCTCACCTGCCCGCGCATGCGGTTGGGCGTAATGGCTTGCAGGCCAGCAGGCGCCACGCCAAACGGCATCGCCCCAAAAAAGGCCGAGGGTACAATGAGCGCAATCGCCAGCCACTCATTGGGCATCAATGGCTGAAAAACGTTGATGGGGATCAGCACCAGCGCCGCCATAATGCCGACCCGAATGTAGGAATCCAGACGCCCCCGCGCACGCCATCGATCGGCCAGCGCGCCACCTGCAACGATACCCAGCGGCCCGAAAATCAGAATGATTGAGCCGTACCAGAGGGCGACCTGAAAGCCATCATAAGTCCTGTCGAAAAAGGCGGGCATCCAAGCTGATGAACCGTAGCCAATCAACGACAAGGGCGCAAAGCCCAAAAAGTGCCCAAGAAATGTCCGCCAGCGTTTGCGTACAAAGGTTGCCACCTCACCGACACTGGCCATTTCGGCTTGGGCAGCGGCTTTGGCAGCCACCCCGCGACGGGCGGGTTCCTTCACCGTCATCATTAAAAGAACAAGCAGCAGGCCTGGCAGCCCCACGGCGAAGAAGGTCAACTGCCAGGGGCGAATAGTGCCAACAACTGGCAGGTCGAAATCCGGCGCGGAGACCGCCCAGTCGACGACAACACCACCGACAATGAACGCCAGGCCACTGCCGATATAGATGCCCATGCCGTAAATGGAGATCGCCGTGCCCAGATATTTCGGTTTGAAATAATCCGCGATCATGGAATAGGCAGCGGGAGATAAAGCAGCTTCACCAACACCGACTCCCATACGGGCAAAGAACAATTGCCAGAAGTTCTTGGCCAACCCGCAGACGGCTGTCATCAGGCTCCAGACCGCAATGCCCACCATAATGATGCCGCGCCGGGACCGCCGGTCAGCCAGCCGGCCAATGGGCAGGCCCAACAAGGTATAGAAGGACGCAAAGGCAATACCCCCCAACAGGCTGAACATCGTGTCAGACAGGCCAAGGTCCGCCTTGATAGGCGCGTGTAACAAGGCCAGGATTTGCCGGTCGATAAACGAAAATGTATAGGCCAGAACCAGAACGCCAACCACATACCAGGCGTAAGTCTGGTTAGGATACGCGGGTTCGCCCCCCGAAACAGATGACATGAATACTCCCCAAGAAAGGGCCTTCCCTGTGCCCCTGACCAGGGAAAACAGTAGCATCCACTGAACCGATGACCAGCAAAAACAGTCGAGCCGCAAGGCCTGACCATGGGAACGAAAGAATAGTCTCGCCTGCACAGGTTGCTTGATGTAAGACCAAGGCAACAGACCAATACTGATGAACAGGATCCCCCATGCTGCGACGCGCTGTTTATGATGACGACCACGAAATGTTTCGCGATGCCGTTCGCGGTTTCTTTAACCGCGAACTGGAACCCAATTATGACCAATGGGAAAAAGACGGCGTTGTACCGCGTTCCTTCTGGCTAAAAGCAGGCGAACAAGGCCTGCTGTGTCCACAGATCCCCGAAGAATATAGCGGCCCTGGCGGGGACTATCGTTACCTTTCTGTCGTTGTGGAGGAACTGCATATGGCCGGCGCCACAGGCCCAGGTTTTGCCGTCCACAGTGATATTTGCTCGGCCTATATCCTCAATCAGGGTAGCGAAGAGCAGAAACAGAAATGGCTGCCCAAGATGGTGTCTGGTGAGGCAATCTTCGCCATTGCCATGACAGAACCCGGCACCGGCAGCGACCTGCAGGGCGTAAGCACCACAGCACGGCTCGATGGGGATGAATGGGTCATCAATGGCTCAAAAACCTTCATATCCAATGGCCAAAACGCCGATGTGGTCATTGTCGTCGCCAAGACAGACCCAAGTCTGGGCGCCAAAGGCATTAGCCTTATTCTCGTAGAGAGTGATCGGGACGGGTATCGATGCGGGCGTAATTTGGAAAAGATGGGCCTGCATGCGCAGGACACATCAGAGATCTTTTTTGATGATGTACGTGTCCCCAAGTCCAACCTGCTGGGCGAAGAAGGACGTGGCTTTGTGCAGCTAATGACCGAATTGCCGCAAGAACGACTGGCCATCGCCGTGGGCTGTATGGGCCTTGCCCAGCGCGCCTATGACTTAACGGTTGAATACACCAAAGAACGTATGGCTTTCGGCAAACCAATCATTGAACTGCAGAACACCCGGTTCAAACTCGCAAGCCTGAAAACCGAATTGGCTGCCGGGTGGGCGCTGACCGACCAGTGCATTGAACATCACTGCAGGGGTGAGTTAGACGCAACGGATGCAGCCATGGCCAAACTATGGACCAGCGAAATGCTGGGTCGCATGGCAGATGAATGCGTGCAGCTGTTTGGTGGTTATGGCTATATGATGGAATACCCCATCAGCCGTGTTTTCCTGGATGCCCGCATACAGCGCATTTTTGGTGGCACCTCAGAAATCATGCGAGAGTTGATCAGCCGCACTCTTTAGGCCACGACTGACCTTTCTCGGAATCAGCTGTCGCTGATTTGCCAGACGAGACGAATTGTCTGCCTGGACGTTGGAATAGCACTGCCATTCACGACCGTCGGTTCATATTTGTATGAACCAACAGCTTTGAGCGCTTTTCTTTCGAACATCCGGTGGGATGAGTCGATGACTTGCGCATCCGTGACGGCACCGGTTGCCGTAATGGTGAAGCCAACGATCACCCAGCCAGAGATGCCCTGGTCCAGTGCCCGCCGCGGCCATTCATGCTGGACCCGGAATTTAGGGTAGGAACCCTTGTCACCAAAACCGTCGATGACTGGCTTGGTGGGGCCGGTCGGCTCAACACGTTCGATAGCGACAGCACCGCCCGGATCACCAATAGTAGGCGGTACAGGACCTACTTTGGGTATTGGAAGAACTTCCATTTTCTCCGGTAATTTGCGGGTTGTTTCAGGCTTTTCAACCCCTTCGTCCTCCATCCAGATATCGATGGGTATGTAATCATCAATGACGCCCAATTCCATGTCACCGCGCAAAACAAGCGCTTGCATGACCAGAGCCAATCACCCCGTTATGAGCAGTGCAGCCGCGCCCGCACCACTTAGTCTTTTCCAATAATGTGTAGGATTCATTTTTCTCTCCCAGAGGAATATCAGCTGCCTCATCACAGCTGGTTCGGCCCTTTCGGGCTATTAGTCCCCCTGGGAAGGCAAAATGTCGCCTAACCCTGTTTAGTAACTAGGTGTAAAGAGCGACCACGCAACCCTCAGACACAAAAAAGCCCGGCACAGAGCCGGGCTTTTCATGTTTTGTTTCTCACGCCGAAGCTTATTCGCTCGCTATCCGCTTGAGCCACTGATTAGCACCCTTGCGGGTTGCCTTGTAACTCTTGGCATTGGTGAAGAACCGTTTGGCGTCACGAATACGACCATCACTATAGAGGGCGATACCCATATTGTAGTGAGCAGTACCAATAGTCCGAAGCTTATCATCCTTGTGGGCCTGGCGGTCCTTGGCAAACATGGATTCAAAAGCTTTGATGGCCTTTTTCCACTCTTCCTGCTGCATATAAATCTGACCCAACATGAACAATGTATCAGCCGTAGCAGATGCCTTGCCGGCTTCTTCATACCACGGAATAGCACGGTCCAGCTCTTTGGCGGTATACATGGCGTCGGCCATGAAGCGGAGATTTTCGGCCTTACGTTCGATCTTGCCGGCTTTGATGCCCTCTTCCATGATGTCGCCTGCGCGATCCGGAATAGAATTCGCCATATAAAGCTGCGCCAAATAGACCAGTTCCTGTGACTTGATCAGCAGGCCCTGATGGTAAGCGCTTTCCAGGGTAGCGAACTGGTCGGCATCCCGGTTCAACTCACCGTAAACATAAGACAGCTGCATCCAGTAATTGCGCTTCGGATATTTTTTGACCAGCAGCTCAATAATGGGCAGCGCTTCGCGCATCTGGTCGTTTTCCATATAGAGCGCAACCAATGTGGAGTACCAATTTTCCTTGGGTTCTTCACCCATGGACTTGGATTTCTCTACGGCCCGCAACATCCACTTCAAAGCTTCGCGGTAGTTGGGCGGATCAATGCCAAGATTGGCACTGGCCATAAATGCCAGGGCAGAAGCGGGCGGGTCCGGGTTCTTGTCGAACCAGCTCTGCAGGTAATTCATGCCCTTGCGATACTGTTCGGCACCAATATAGAGCTGACCAACGTTAAACACCGTCTGGCTGATCTGTTCAGGCGGCAGGATACATTCACCCAAACGGATAACCCGTTCCAAAGCTTGCGCAGACTGGATGTACTGCTCGCGCTCAGCGTAAATCTGGCCATAGAATTGATACAGCACCGTCTGATCGTAGGCGGGCAACTCATTCTTGTTCTTGATACCGTCCAGTTCCATCATCGCCTCACCGAGATTTTCGGCTTCCAGCAATTTCTGGACGTCTTCAATTACGCGGAACACTTTCGGCGACAATACCTTGTTACCGGAAGACTTACCGCACTGCGCTGACTGCGCCTGGGCCGCGCTTGTCATGGACATTGTAGATGTCGCGACCACCGCAACAGCCACCAATGCACCAAGCGCCATCTTATTCCAACTGAACCCGTTCATTCTTTCTTCCCTTTCACGGATATTGAGCATGAAGCTCTACCGCTGGCCTGGACGGCCAATTCCCTAGTCGGCCATCTCATAAACAAGGCGAATATGCTGGTTCGGTGATTCTTGCGGTTCACCATTCACCACCAGCGGTTCGTACTTGTACTGCGACACAGCCTTGAGTGCTGACCGCTCAAAGAGGCTCGAAGACGATTCGAGCACCATTGCATCACGCACACCACCCGTTTTGGTAATGGTAAAGCGAACAATCACCCAGCCTTCAATGCCACGTTCCTGGGCGCGTCGCGGATATTGCTGCTGCACACGGAACTTCGGATAGGCGCCGCGGTCAATCGCCGCCGTGCCAATGCCGATATTCATGTCATTGCTGAAGCCAGTGTTAAAGTCGACCGTCGGGCCAGACTTCGGCGCATTGGTGGCCAATTGCGTCCGAGCCGGGGGCGGCGGTTTGCGTACTTCCTGCTTCTTGGGCTTGGCCCGCTCCTTACGCTGAACAGACTGCTCTTCATCTTCCATCGTGATGTCGATGGGCGAAAAACGCTCGCCTTCCTGCAGTGCCATTTCGCCTGTAGCGACCAGAAACTGCATGATGAAAAACAAACCAAATGTAACGAGGACTGAAAGCCCAATTGCGCCACCGAAACGTGCAATCATGATCAATACTCCACAGCGCGCAGTGATACACCAGCGGCACCACCGATTAGCATCTGGTCCATCACCTCAGTTACGCAACCTGTTTGTGCGTCACCTTCAATGGTAATAATCCCCGGTGCGCCAGGACGTTCTGCCACCAAACGCTGAACGTTCGGGGCAACCTGGCCCGGGTCAATCCGACGACCCTGCAGGCGAACCCAGCAGTCTTCCGTTACGGTGAGCGCAACAGTCTTCGGCTTCGCGTCGGGCGGTGGCGGCGTATCGTTTTCGTTCGGCTTGGCAACATTGATGCCAGATTCCTTCACGAAGGTCGCCGTCACGATAAAGAAGATGAGCATGATGAACACAATGTCCAGCATGGGCGTCAGGTCAACCTCGACCTCATCTTCTGCTGATCCGTGCTTCTTACGCATAGATTCTAAAACTCCCGTTCAGAATGTCTTCCCTGGAAGACGTCTTGCCGCTACGGCTGGTCAAGAGAAACCGAGATATCTTGCAACCCGGCTTCTTTTGCTTCGGTAATCACATCAACGATATGACGGCCCGGTGCATCCTTGTCAGCCTGGATCGACATGGCACCTTTGGGGTTCTCGGCATACAGTCGTGCAATCACACTCTGCAGAGCACCAAGTTCCACCGGTCGGCCTTCGACCCAGATTTCCCCGTCGCCAGAAACAGCCACCAAAATGTTGGCAAGCTTGTTTTCCTCAGCCATTTCAGCGAGGGGCTTGTCAACATCAATGCCCGTTTCTTTCACAAACGTGGCGGTCACAATAAAGAAGATAAGCATGATAAACACGATGTCGAGCATCGGCGTCATGTTGATTTCTTCTTTTTCTTCAACCTTTCTTATGGCCATGCCTGCCCCCTAGTGATGAACCAGACTATCAGCGACCCGGTCGGTCTCCTGATAGACATAGCGTTCGATCATGTTGCTGAAGAACAGCCCGGAAAGCGCGGCCACCATCCCTGCCATGGTTGGCAGAGTAGCTTTGGACACGCCCGCGGCCATACCACGTGCATTACCACCACCGGAGAATGACATAACGTCAAACACCGAGATCATGCCTGTTACCGTACCCAGCAGACCCAAGAGCGGGCAAAGGGCCACGAGTGTCTTGATCATGGGGACGGAGGCATTCAGGCTTTCATAGACCTGCGAGATAAGCGCATCGCGGATGCGGTGAGCGTACCAGGAGGTCTGATCTTCGCGTGCTTCCCAACTTGCGATGATCTGGGTGGTGAGTTGCCTGTGGGCTGACCGGAAGTACCAGAACCGTTCAATAATCAGCATCCACATGAAGAAGGTGATGGCGAGGATGGCCCAAAGGACATCCCCTCCCAACTCCATGAAGTCTCTGATCGCTTCTAATGCTTCAGTCATTATTCAGCGCCTAGTTCTTTTCGGCGTGAAGGGCAACGATACCAGCAGCCTGTTCTTCAAGCACGTGAATGATGCGCTTGGCGCGCGAAGACACGAGCGTGTAGAGCAGGGTCAGCGGGATAGCGACCAACAGACCAAGCACCGTGGTGACAAGAGCCTGCGAAATACCGCCAGCCATGATCTGCGGATCACCAGCACCGTAAAGCGTAATCGCCTGGAAGGTGTTGATCATACCAGTCACCGTACCGAGCAGACCCATCAGCGGGGCAACCACGGAGATCACCTTGATGATCGGCAGACCGGCTTCGATCTTCGGCGCATCCTTGAGAATGGCCTCGTCGAGCTTCAACTCAAGTGTTTCAACATCAACACCCTTGTTGTTTTCGTAGACGGCCATGACACGACCCAGCGGGTTGTTTTCATTGGCGGCATCGCTCTTCATCTGTGCGTTCACCTTGCTGCCGATGCCGAACAAGACGGCCCAGCGGATCAGCGTCAGGATCAGGCCGGCAATACCCAGGATGGCAATGGCATAGCCAATGTAACCACCGTAGTTAAAGCGGTCCCAAAGAGACGGCAGGCGAATGAAGGTGCTCAGGATCTGGCCACGGCTTGGGTCAACACCAAAAGCGGCATAACCGGAAGAGGCCGTTGCGAGGTCCGAGGTAGAGTCGACATAGCGACCAGCAGGCTGTGCGCCATATTCGCTGATGTCGCCACCGCTATAGTTCAGGTAAGCGCCGTCAGAAATCAGGTTGAAGGCACCAACACGGACAACTTCACGATCTTCCGTGCCGCCAGCAGCCGTATTGACCGAGGCGTTGAACTTCACGACCTGACCGGACTGGTAGATTTCTTCCATATACATCTGCCAGAACTCGGTGAGTTCTTCGATGGTCGGCAATTCGAGGTCACGCTTCTGAGCAAGATTGTCCAGGAACTCTTCACGGTTCGGGATCTGAACGCTGACGAGTGACTGGCCAATGAAACCGCGCAGGTCTTCAGAAGACTGTTTCACGACGCCGAACAGCTCGTTCAAGTTACCTTGACGTTCGCGCAGCTGGCCTTCAAGCTGAGTGATCTGACGTTCGTTGGCATCAAACTGGTCTTCCAGCTGCTTGGAGCGGCGCTGCAAGCGAGACCGTTCAGCACGAGCTTCGTTCAGCAGGCGCTGCTGGTTGTTCTTGTCGGCCTGGAACTGCTGAATGCGTTGACGCTCTTCAGCACGTTCACGGGCGGTACCCTGACGAACCAGTTCCATCAGGCGTTCAAGAGAAACTGCCTGAGGTTCATCAGCCTGTGCGAAGCTACCTGTTGCCGGCATGGCAAGCAGGGCAGCGAGGGCAAGTGTCTTGATCTTATTCATTATTTTGCCTCCACAGGAGCGAAGACCGGGACGCGAACGAGGTCAGCCTGAACGGCTTTCTGCGCCATCAGGATAGCCTGACCTACGCGGCCATTATATTCGCTCGGCAGTTCTTCCCAGCCACGAGAGTTATTGTTCCATACGAAAGTACGGCTACCGTCGGGCGTCTGGAACATGAACGCGATGCGGCCAATGCTCAGATAGTTAACTTTGGTTTCGTTACCATCAATGACTTCAGTGCCGTCATAGACGTCAAGCTTCTGACCGTAGTCGACTTCCGTCTGATAGCGTTCCAGCACCAGGCGATAACGCTCGGACGGCGCAACATCAGGCTGGTCCATCAGGTCCTGCAGCGCTTCGATGCGCTCCAGACGCTCTTCCTGGCGGAAGGGAATGTCAGCCATAACGAATGACCGCAGGCTGTCGATCATTTCCTGAATCAGCGGCATCACTTCGCGGCGGGTCTTTGTAATACCCTCCAGCTGCTGATTGATCAGGGCAATGTCTGCCTTCTGCTGGTCAATCTGGTCGCTAACCTGCTTGTTATAGGTCCGCAACACTTCGTTTTCTTCGATCACAATCTTATAAGCGTCGAGCAGATCATTCGTCTGGTCGTCAAGATTATCGATCTGACTTTGCGCCTGAACGAGCTGCCTGTTTGAGCTCTTTTCAGCCGCCAGAATTTCTTCAAGTTCGGTCGAATTCGCCGGTGACCATGCCAGAAGCATCGCCGCCGCAATCGACATTCCGATGGGTGTGTATCTTTTCATTCTTGCTATCCCAAGCACCTTCCCAGGGTTTTCATTTAGCAAACGCATAACGGTTACGCCTCTTTGCAATGCAAAGGCAACGTTCGTCAATCGCCTGCGTGTGAGGCGGGCATACTAACAACTTCATTTTCGTTTGGCTACGCATCAAATGTAGATATTTTTACAGTTTTGATACGTTCAAATAAGCGCCTTCAACCGGCTGTTATATAATAGGATTTAGGGCAGTCATTCGACCACTTCAACCGCAATAAGGCCAAAGAGGCTATTGGCGAGGCAGATTTTTTCTGCACGCATGACCTCTTCTTTCTCAAGGATTCGTTCAATCAGCGGAGAATCACCATTTTCCATAAAGTCAGTCCTGAATGTACCGCCAAGCGCACCACAGGAAAGCGGCGGCGTAACCCAGCTTCCATCCAGATAGACAAGTAGATTGTAGCGCGTACCCTCGGTGACCTGCCCCCATTCATTCACCAGAAGCACGTCTCTGTATCCCCGGGGTGCCGCTTCTCGTGCATGGAGACGATCCAATTGCTGTCGATGGGTTGTCTTGTGAAACAGGAAGACATCATCGGAACAAACCGCCTCACTGGCGAAGGCCACATGTTCAGGCTCCTGTGACAGCGCGGCCTGCAATGATCGGGTCAAACGACCCGATACCGGAACGGACTTGATCGAAAGCTCCCCTTGCGGAGAACACAACAGACGCACTCGCCTGTCCTCAGGCGGGCCATCATACAATTCCGGAAGAGCGCTGATATGGTCGGTCAACATGGTGCGGGCCTCTTCCAGGTCCAGCGCATAGCCAAAATATTCGGCCGACGAAGAAAGCCGCTCCAAATGCGCCTCAAGCAACCAGAGGCCTTCATCGGCCACCCAGCGCATCGTCTCTATCAGAGCCGGGGCACGCTGCGGCACCTCGGCAAAACGCCCTTTCAACAGGCTCTCTTCATATTCGGCCTGCTCATCGGAATCGGCAACGACACCGCTTCCCACCCCCAGCCGGGCTTTGCCGTTGTGATCGATGGCCAGGGTTCGGATGGGAACATTGAAGACCATATCGCCACCAGGGGCCACATGGCCGATCGCACCGGTATAGATGCCACGCGGCCCACGCTCCAGTGACCGGATGACCTCCATGGCCTTGATCTTAGGGGCGCCTGTCACAGACCCACAGGGGAACAGTGCCTGCAATACGGCACTGATCGACGTATCCTCGGGCACCTGCCCGGTAACGGTTGATGTCAGCTGAACAACGGATCGGTATGTTTCCGCCTCAAACAATTGAGGCACCTGAACGGTCCCGGCTTCTGCGATACGGGATAAATCATTCCGCTCGAGATCGACAATCATCAGATTTTCGGCGCGGGATTTTTCGTCCTCAACAAGTGTCTGTTGCTGAGACGCATCCTCTTCCGGCCAACGACCCCGTGAAATTGTTCCCTTCATGGGGCGTAGGCGCACGGTCTTGCCGCGCTTTTCAAGGAACAACTCTGGCGAATGGGAGGAGAACAGCCAGTCAGATGTTTCGATATAGGCCCCCCATCCTACCGGCTGCGCTTGCCGCAAAGCAGCATGAACGCAGGCAGGGTCGCCGGCCGCCTGTCCTTCAAGACCAAATGTATAATTGATCTGGTACACATCGCCTGCGGCCAGATGCTCCTTGATGGCCCCAATACCTGCCAAATAGTCGGCTTTGCTGATATCAGCCGACAGCGGGCCAAGTGCACCGACCCGGCCCCGGCAACGCTCGAGCCAGAAATCTTCCAGCTGGTTTTTGTCCAACCTGTCCCGCCGATCAAAAACACCAAACCAAAGAAGCGGCTGCGGCCGGTCTTCGGGAAGCAAATGCCGGAGACCCGGCTCCAGCAGATAGCCCATTTCGTATGAGAAAAAGCCCGCCACATAGGCACCGCCATCAACCGCGCTTTGTAATGCCGCTATGCAAGCCTCGACATCTCCGGGGGCGGCACAGGTAATGATATCTTCTGGATCCTGATACAGCCAGGAGGTCCCGTCCGGGTCGAGGCTGTTTTCCAGCAAGACGATTATTTCCCCGGGGGGCAGATAGCGCATCGATACCAGCACCTGCAGTATAAAAAAGCCGGGCGCAAGGCCCGGCTTCTTCCTAACGGAAATTTGGTGCTACGATAAGACCCTAACGAGCCCCCAGATGCCTTCTGCAGCAATGATCAGGAGCGTCCCCAGCGCCCCGATGCCGCGACCAATGATGAATTTCTCACCGATATAGAGCCCGGCCGCGTGCAGAACACGCGCGATGACAAGGCCACCACCCAGCACACGCAGCCAAGTCTGATCGCCGCCCGTCATTTCCAAACAGGCCAGCAGCACCAGCGCAATTGGCACATATTCAGCAAAATTCTCCTGCGCCCGCATCGGGACCAAAAGCTCATTATTGTCCCCTGGCCCGTGTGAAATCTTGGCGCTGCCCCGCTTCATGGCCACATTGAAGCTCAGAATCACAAAAATAATCGCCAGAATACTGCCATAGGTCAGTGTGATGGCCGGTCCACCCGCCAGCATGTTTTCAAACATTGTAAAAGTCCCCTCAGTTGTTTACGCAACGGTCTCCCAAGTGCCCTTGCAGGCCTTGTGATCGTATGGTGTGATAATCAGCCCGGTCAAGCGCCACAGAGCGCAGCTGGCCGCAACTGCAGGAAACAAAGCCATGGCAGCCGTCAAAGGCCCGCTCAACAATATCCGCATTCTAGATTGCGCCACCTTTCTGGCAGGGCCTCTGGCCGCCTCCAACCTTGCCGAATTCGGCGCAGAGGTCATCAAGGTCGAACAGCCCGGCAAAGGCGATAGCCTGCGCGCCTTTGGCACCCCGACCGAGAAAGGCGACAGCCTGGTCTGGCTGTCGGAATCCCGAAACAAGGACTCCATGACGCTCGACCTGCGGAGTGACCAGGGACGCGAAATATTTCTGCAGCTGGTCGCCAAATCCGATGTTGTCTGCGAGAATTTCCGCCCCGGCACCATGGCGCGATGGGGCCTCGGCTATGAGGAACTCAAAGCGGCCAACCCGGGTATTATCCTGCTACAGGTTTCCGGTTATGGGCAGAACGGCCCCTATGCCCAACGGCCAGGCTTTGCCCGCATTGCGCACGCTTTTGGCGGCCTGTCGCATCTGGCTGGCATGCCCGGTGAAGCCCCCATCACACCAGGCTCTACATCGCTGGCCGACTATATGTCAGGCACCTATGGCGCCTTGGCGATTATGATTGCCCTGCGCCACCGCGACCTGACCGGAGAAGGTCAGACGATTGATATTGCCCTGTTTGAACCGATCTTCCGGGCACTGGATGACCTTGCCCCGGCCTATAACCTCAACGGCACGATCCGCCAGGCACAGGGCGTGATGACGACCGTGGCCTGCCCCCATGGCCACTTTCAGGCCGCCGACGGAAAATGGCTGGCGATTGCCTGCACCAATGACAAGATGTTCGCCCGCCTGTGCAAGGCGATGGATATGGAAGGCCTGGCCGCTGAGGGCATGTATGGCAAAACCCAGGCGCGCCTGGCAGAAGCAGAGAAGATTGAAGGGATCGTCGCCGACTGGGTAGGGGCGCGCGCCCGAGAGGAAACGCTCGTCATTTTGCAGCAGCATGACGTGCCATCTTCCTCCATCAACTCCATTGCCGACATCATGGAAGATGAACACATCACCCAGCGCAAGACCATGGCCACCCTGGAAGATGAGGTATTGGGCGACATTACGATCCCCGGCGTTGTACCCCGCCTGTCGGCCAGCCCTGGCAAAATCGCCCACCTGGGCCCGACACTTGGCAATGCCACCGAGCGTGTATTGCAGGACCTGCTCGACATGACACCCGGTGAGATTGAACAGCTCAGAGACAAAAAGGTAATCTGACATGCGCAAGGCAATGTTCATTCTGCTGCCGCTGCTCATGGCTGCCTGCGCCAGCCCAACGCCGGGCATCATGGAGAAAAACCTGCCCGGCGCATCGCCCAACCGCTTTACGTACTGCACCGGTTACGGGTGCACCATTCCCTGGACGGTGCAACTAGCCGCCGATGAATGGTCGGAGATCACCGTCCCATTAAAAACCAGCGCCAGCAGCGCCGAGGCTGAAAGACGGCTTATTGCCCAGACGGTAGCATTGTTCGAACAGACAGTAGGCCCAAAGACCAAGACGACTGAAGATGAAGCAGGCGCGACCGTTTTCAGTTTTTCGTCCAAACGCGGCCAACTGGACTGTATTGACGAATCTCACAACACAGCGACACTGCTTCACTTTCTGGAAGCAGATGGCCTGCTGCACTGGCACCGGGTCGGCCCGGTGGCGCACCGAGGGATGATCCTGGACCGTTGGTTCCACAACACGGCGGTGGTTATTGAGAATGCATCAGGTGACGCCTATGTTATTGACTCTTGGTTCGGCTTGAACGGCGAATTGGCTGACGTGCAACCATTATCCGTTTGGAAAGAGGGCTGGCACCCGGAAGGCTTCTTTAATGGTGTCACCAAAGAAGAACGCACCGCGGGCCGGAAAGCCGCACAGCAAAATCAACAGCCCACAACAGCGGCAGGAAGTGAATAATATGAGTATTGATCGAGTGGTCCTTCGTGCAGCTGTTGGCATCGTCGTGCTGTTGGCTGTTATTGCCTTTGCATTGCGTACCGACGAAGTCGTGAGCACCGCCAGCATTGAGGTGCCCGCCAGCCCGGATGTTGTTTGGGAAATCCTCACGGATACATCGTTGAAGTCTGAATGGATGGAATTTGTGACCGGCGCAACCCAGATGGTCGGGGCCTCTGGCACGGCTGCCTCGTCTACCATGCTGTCGGTCTATCAGGAGGGGCGGATGAGCAACATTTATGAAGATGTTGTTGTTTCAGCCGCACCCTTGTTGTTGCAGACCCAGATTGGTGACCGCGAAGGTGTCATTCAGGTTGCAACGCGCTATGAATTGAAACCGGCAGGCCCTGGTGGCACCCGCACGCGACTGATCATTACGGCTACACGCGCTCTGGAAGGCACGCTCGCCCCGTTCTTTGCGTTCTTCGTCAGCCAGCGCAGCGATGACAATGTCACCCATAATGCCCAAGCCCTGCAGCAGCTCATCATTCAGCAAACGCAAGAAGGTCGTTAGGCGGCCTCTACGTCGTAATCGGCGAAGGTCCACTCTTCCGAGGATTCGACCTGTGCTTCAAACAGATGTTGGGCGGCAACCAAGGCTTCGTCTTCCGAAGCGGCTTCGACATCGCATACCCAGTAAAACGTTCCGCGCGACACGTCGCTCTTTAGCGTGACATGAAACTTCATGGTAACGATCTCCCAAATTCCGGCAGGGCTTGATAGCGGCCCCGCGAGCCAATAACAATAGGGTCATGAAACGCGATTTACCCAGAAAACGCCTGACGGAACGCGTCGCCGACCGCAAAGCCGGTCGCAAGGAAGCACCAGACCGCACGCCAAAACAGAAGGCAGTGCGCAACCGTTTTGAGTTGTTCGGCAATGTCCTGGCCATGTTCGGCCTGTTCATGCTGGCCTACACGGTGTTCCGCAGTGGCGGCAGCACTGACTGGGCCACTGATACGATGATCATGTATTCCATGATCTTTGTGGTCGGCCGCGCTCTCAAGACAGCGGCCGACTCGCTTTCTCGGCTTTTTTAGCCCCTACTTGTTCGTGTAAGGACGCAGTTCCAGCTTGGCGATGGTTTCTGCATGCACTTCATCGGGACCATCTGCCATCCGCGTGGTGCGGGCATAAGCCCAAGCGCGTGACAGGAAGGTGTCATTGGTGAAGCCCATGGCACCATGTGCCTGCACCGCACGGTCGATGACGTTCTGGGCCATCTGCGGGACCAGCACCTTGATCATGGCGATTTCCTTGCGCGCACCCTTGGCACCTACCTGGTCCATCATGTATGCGGTCTTGAGCACCAACAGACGGGCCTGTTCCACTTCAATACGTGAGCGGGCAATGTCGTCGCGGATCGTGCCAAACTCAGACAGCTGCTTACCAAAAGCCTCACGGCTGGTGGCGCGTCGGCACAATTCTTCAATAGCGCGGTCAGCAGCGCCGATCAGCCGCATGCAGTGGTGAATACGGCCTGGGCCAAGACGCCCCTGGGCAATTTCAAAGCCGCGGCCTTCACCCAGCAGCATATTGCTGGCCGGGACGCGAACATTGTCGAATTCAATTTCAGCTTCGCCAAATGGCGCATGATCATCATTGTAGACCGGCAAGGCCCGCAGGATGTTCACACCCGGTGTGTCGCGCGGGACAAGAATTTGCGACTGCTGCTGGTGGCGGGCGGCATTGGGGTCGTTCTTACCCATGACGATGAAGATATTACACGTCTCGCGCATGGCGCCTGTGGAGTACCACTTGCGGCCATTGATGACATATTCGTCGCCATCACGCTCGATACGGGTTGAGATATTGGTTGCGTCAGAGGAGGCAACAGCTGGCTCGGTCATACAGAAGGCAGAGCGATTCTTGCCCTCGAGCAACGGGATCAGCCATTCATCCTGCTGTTCCTTGGTGCCGTAATTGACGAACACTTCCATGTTGCCTGTATCAGGTGCCTGACAGTTGAAGACCTCGGCCCCCCAGTCAACACGGCCCATGATTTCAGCCAGCGGGGCATATTCAAGGTTGCTCAAGCCAATGCCATATTCACCGCGGAAAACCTCCGGCAGGAACAGGTTCCACAGGCCGGCTTTCTTTGCTTTTTCTTTCAGTTCATCAAGAACCGGCGGCGTCCGGAAGCGGTTATCCGCTTCGTCAATCTGGTCATAGAACAGATGTTCTACGGGAATGACATGGTCATCCATAAATTGGGTAATCTGAGCCTGAAGGTCCTGGACCCGATCGCTGAAGGCAAAATCCATAATGGCATCCTGTTTTCGTGGTGGTTGGATTCGGCGCACACCTTTAGCGGCTGCCCGGCCATTTGCCAAGACCTCAGGAAGGATTACTCGCCAGCTCCCACCAAATTGGCCCGAATACGGGCATCAATATCAGGCACATGAATACTGACAAGGTCGGGGACCCGCTGGTTCAGATAGGCCAGGGCCGGGTCTGCTTCAACCCGACAGGCTTTCGCCAGGGGTGGCAGCAACATAGCGTAGGAAAACCGGGCATTGAGGACAACATCATCATCGCCCGCCAATATATCTGCGCCAAGAGCGGCCATGTTTTCACAAAACTGGGGCGCGGTGAAACTGTTCACAGAATAACGATTGGCCATGCTGGTCACATGGTCATGCAAGGCAGCCCGGTGGCCGCGACCAATTGTTCGTTTAAAATAGTCTTGCACCACATCCGATGTTGCCGCCAGGTCGCGGCCAAAGCGCGCCATGACCGCATTGTATTTGTCCTGCAGGCCCAAATGCGGCTTGTGGATGCATTTGAGCGCGGCAAACATCAGGCCGGACTGCATAGTGCGGCTTCGTTCAGCGCGTAATTCAGAGGCCGTCATACAGGAGGCAGCCGCAACAGAGGACTGCGCAGCCAGCACAAGCGCGACCACGCCACCGATGATTGCTCTGCCAATGTCTCCCCTCATGCGCCAGCCCCTTTGCGCCCTGATGATTTCTAGATGCTGAAATCCGAACTGTTGAACGGTACGGCATCATCACCCATACGGATCGACGGACCAGATGCCCGAATGCGTTCGCGCGCGGTCAAAGGCACCTTGTTCCCGGCGATCTCCACCGGATAAATGCCAACAACGATGTTGCGGGCTTCATCTTTCTGCGCCGTTGCCAGTAGGCCTTCAAGCTCGTCTGCACCCGCAACATGGGCGTAGTCGATGTTCTCGGTCCAACCTGTCATGCCGCCGTCTTTGGTCATGTAAACAATCAGGCCGTCCTTAAGCCGGTTGGCTGTGATGACCTGATAATCTTGTTCACTGTCGGACATGCTTCATTGTCTCCTTGCTTCTGCCCGGCCCCTAGCGCGAGAAGAAGCCCTTGATCTCGCTTTTGACATTGTCGAACGTCGACCCGCCAATGCCACCTGGTAATTTCAACGTGTCGCTGATTAGCCCGGTTGCCTGGGCTTTGACCAGTTCTTTCTTCACCAAGTCGGTGACAGCCGCGAAAATCTGTTTCGCTGCATCGGCCGCCAGCACGCCATTTTCCTTTTCGCCAATACCCTGCAAATGCAGGTCCGGTAGGGTGATTTCCTGATTCAATGCCTTTACGCCCAGCCCGGCCACCTTCACTTTCGCGCCCTTGAGATGAAAGTCTTCAATCACAAACAGGGTTGGTGGCGCATCGCCAGCAGCTTCTTCAGGACCGACAAATGCCTGCACATTTTCATTGATTCGCGTCAGGTTCTGCGTGTCGTCACCCAGCTCAAAGGTGAATTCCGGATTGATCACCTCCACCGAATGGATGACCACTTTTTCAGAAAACAGAGACTGGATATCAAGAGACGTGGAAATTTCACCCAATCGCAAGGAATGCGGTTCCGTAAATCCTGCCGGGTTGCCAACGACCAAATCTTCCAGACTTGCGGACCCTGTGAGCGGCCCAATAGAGACGTCACCCACTTCAACTGTCGTGCCGGTGACCTCCGGACCAAATTCTTCAATCCCCGCGGCAACGATTGACTCGCCCTGCCACATCACCACAACGACAGCGCCGACAACAACCAGCACCACGGCCAACACCAGATTACGTAAAAGTTTCAAAGTCTACTCCGTCTTGCGCGACGCCACCCCACTGGCCGCATACCGGCTTGCATCATAACAGATATGGCACAAAAAGCTTGTCACTCAAGCGTGATGACCACTCTTTTGTTGCATGGTCGTGATGGCTATGGCACTGCCTTGACTTGTGGTCGCCATGATTAGGGCAAACAGGAACAACCATATGAAATTGTATCGTCACACTGATGCGGTACCAGCCAGCCTTCAGGGTTCGGTCGTCGCATGGGGCAATTTTGATGGTTTCCACAAGGGGCACCAGGCAGTGTTCCGCCAGACGGCGGCCATCGCCGATGCGCAACATGCCCCGCTGACGGCCCTGACAACAGAACCGCACCCAAGGGAATTCTTTGCGCCCGAAGCGCCCAGCTTCCGCCTCATGTCATTGCGCAATAAGGCCCATGTGCTGGAGACATTCGGTGTTGATGCCCTCTTCGTCCTGAATTTTGACGACGCCCTGTCCAGCATGAGCGCTGATGCCTTCGTAGAAGAATTGCTCGTTGGCCGTCTTGGCGTGCGCCACATTGTCACCGGCTATGACCAACGCTTTGGCAAGGGCCGAGCGGGTGATACGGACCTTTTGGTACGCATGGGCAGCCAGCTTGGCTTTGGCGTCACCGCTATTGAGCCCGTCGCCCATGACGGCGAGGCCTATTCATCGACCCAGGTGCGCGCCTGCCTGCGCGAAGGCCGACCGGAAGAAGCAGCTGATCTGATGGGTCACTGGTGGCGCATTGAAGGCCGGGTTGAAGAAGGCGACCAACGCGGCCGTACCATCGGCTTCCCCACCGCCAATGTCGCTTGGGGAAATTATCTTGAACCTTGCCTGGGTGTATACGCCATGCGTGCCCATGTTGAAGATGGGCCCCACGTCGGCACGTATGATGCCGTTGCCAATCTGGGCATGCGCCCCACATTCAACAAGACAGCACTGTGTTTTGAGGTCCATCTGCTGGACTTTCAGGGCGACCTCTATGGCAGCCATATGAGTGTGGATTTTGTCTCCTTCATTCGCCCCGAACAGAAGTTCGATGGGCTGGATGCCCTCAAGGCGCAGATCGCTGCCGACAGTGACGAAGCGCGCAAGCGCTTGGGCCAAGCCGAATATGGCGCTGATCGCTATCCTGAGGTAAAGCGTTAGCGGGTCGACAGGCCGCTACAGCCTTGATAAACAGAGCCACCAAATTCAACCGCGGCCAAAAGCCGCCAACAGACCGTGGCCAACCGCCAACAGGGTGGCCCGCCTGACGGAAGAGCGTCACCATTATGACGAAGGACTACAAAGCCACCATCCGGCTGCCACAAACTGATTTTGCCATGAAGGCCCAATTGCCCAAGCGCGAGCCGGATATGCTCGCCTTCTGGCAGGAAAACGACCTGGAAGGCCAGATCAACGCTTCAACGGCTGATCGCCCCACCTTCCTGCTACATGACGGCCCGCCATATGCCAATGGTCACATTCACCTTGGCCATGCCATGAACAAGATCATCAAGGACGTGATCAACCGTACCCAGCGTGGTCTCGGCAAGCGCACGCCCTATGTGCCCGGCTGGGACTGCCACGGCCTGCCCATCGAATGGAAGATCGAAGAAAAATACCGCAAGGCCAAGAAGAGCAAGGACGAGGTCCCCATCAACGAATTCCGGCATGAATGCCGCGTGTTTGCACAGGAATGGGTCGACATCCAACGCGAAGAATTCAAGCGCCTGGCGATTGGCGGTGACTGGGATAACCCCTACACCACCATGACCTATGCCGCAGAAGCCCGCATCGCCGATGAACTGATGAAGTTCCTGATGAATGGCGGGCTCTACAAGGGTGCCAAGCCGGTGATGTGGTCGGTCGTTGAGAAGACCGCACTTGCCGAAGCCGAAGTGGAATATGAAGACCACACGTCAACGCAGGTGGATGTGCGCTTCCCGGTTGCCTCCAGCAGCATTGCCGCCCTTGAAGGCGCAACCATTGTCATCTGGACGACGACGCCATGGACACTGCCCGGCAACCGCGCCATCTCCTATGGCCCGGACATGGATTACGTCGTGATCCGCGTCACTGAAACGGGTGACGATAGCCTGGCTCAGATCGGAGAGACGATTGTGCTGGGCGAAGCCCTGCTGGCCGACGTCTGCGGTCGTGCAGGCATTGCCGCCCATGAAGTTGTTAAGCGCTTCAAGGCTGAAGCCCTTGCCGATACGGTCTGCCGCCACCCCTGGCATGGTCAGGGTTACGATTTCGATATCCCGCTTCTGGGCGGTGACCACGTCACCACCGAGGCAGGCACCGGTTTCGTGCACACGGCCCCTGGCCATGGTCAGGAAGACTATGAAGTCTGGTTGGCGCATGGCCATCGCCAAATCCCCGATACGGTTGGTCCAGATGGCCTCTACTACGAACACGTGCCGCTGTTTGCCGGCCAACACGTGTTCCGCGCCGATGGTCCCGTGTGTGAAGCGCTGACAGAAGCCGGCGCGCTGTTGGCCCAGGGTAAACTGGTACACTCCTACCCGCATTCCTGGCGCTCCAAAGCACCGCTGATCTTCCGCAACACGCCGCAATGGTTCATTTCCATGGATGAAAATAACCTGCGCAAAACGGCGTTAGAGGAAATTGACCGTGTCCGCTGGGTACCCGATGCCGGCTATAACCGCATCAAGTCCATGGTCGACAACCGGCCCGACTGGGTTGTCTCCCGCCAGCGCGCCTGGGGCGTGCCCATCACCGTCTTTGTCAACAAGGCAACCGGTGAGCCGCTGAAGGATGAAGCCGTCAACGCCCGCATCACCCAGGCATTTGAAGAACATGGTTCTGACATCTGGTTCGCTGAAGACAGCGCCTACTTCCTGGGCAATGAACACAATGCGGATGACTACGACAAGGTCGATGACATTCTCGACGTGTGGTTCGACTCTGGCTCGTCCCACGCCTTTGTGATGGAAGACCGGGACGATCTGGACCCGCCTGCCGCCCTTTATATGGAAGGGTCCGACCAGCATCGTGGTTGGTTCCAGTCCAGCCTGCTTGAATCCAGTGGCACGCGCGGCAAGGCGCCTTATGACGCGGTCCTGACCCACGGCATGGCGCTCGACAAAAACGGCCGTAAAATGTCGAAGTCTGAAGGCAATACCGTCGATCCGCAGAAGATCATCGACCAATATGGTGCCGACATCCTGCGCCTGTGGGTGGTGGCGACCGACTTCACCGGCGATGTGCGCATCGGCGACGAGATCATGAAAGGCATGGCCGACAGCTATCGCAAGGTCCGCAATACGCTGCGCTTCCTGCTGGGCAACCTGAACGGCTTTGAAGAAAGCGAACGCCTGCCCGTTGATGACATGCCCGAGCTGGAACGCTACGTCCTGCACCGCATGTATGAGGTCGACCAGACGATCCGCGAAGCCGTCAACGACTTTGACTTTGGCCGCATGTATCACGCGATCTTCCAATTTTGCGTCAACGACCTTTCAGCCCTGCTGTTCGACATCCGCAAGGATGCGCTGTATTGCGATGCCCCAACCACAACGCGTCGCCGGGCCGCCCGCACGGTGCTGGATGAGGTCTTCAACCACCTGGTGCCCTGGCTGGCACCGGTACTGAGCTTCACCGCGGAGGAAGCCTGGTGGGACCGCAACGGCAAAGACACAAGTGTGCACCTACAGACCTATGCTGACGTGCCCGAAAGCTGGCGCAACGACGCCCTGGCCGAAAAGTGGCAAACCGTGCTGCGTATCCGCCGTGTTGTCACCGGCGCGTTGGAAATTGAACGCCGTGAAAAGCGCATTGGTTCCAGCCTGCAGGCCGCGCCGACCATCCATTTAGCCGATGAAAGTTATGCAGCCGCCCTCGCCGATATTGATGTCGCTGAAATGGCCATCACGTCAGATGTAACTGTTGAGACCGGTGCGCTGCCTGATGAGGCCTTCACGCTCGAAGACGTGCCCGGCGTTGCTGTCACCCCCGCCAATGCAGAAGGCGGCAAGTGCGAACGCTGCTGGCAGGTATTGCACGAAGTCGGCACCGTCGAAGGGCATGATGACCTTTGCCATCGCTGCGCAGAGGCCGTCTGACCGACATGGCAGCGCTGACCGCCATCAACAAATACCGCCTGGTCGCACTGGGTATCATTGTTTTTGCGGTCGCTTTGGACCAGTTTTCAAAAAGCGCCCTCATTGAAGTGTTGGCCGACAATGGCTTTCGCCCCCTGGAGCTAACATCGTTCTTCAGACTGGTGATGGTCTGGAACACGGGCGTAAGCTTCGGCATGTTCGGCAGCGACGGCCCCAACGCCCACTGGGCACTGATCGCCCTGCCCGGCCTCGTGGTCATTGTTTTGGTTGTCTGGATGCTACGATCCCGTCAGCTCTTGGAAATTCTCGGCCTGGCTTTTGTCATCGCAGGGGCGGTTGGCAACCTGATCGACCGGGTCGTCCGGGGGGCTGTGGCCGATTTTTTCGACTTTCACGTCGCCGGTTGGCACTTTTGGGCCTTCAACGTGGCAGATTGTGCCATAAGTGTCGGCGTAATGATTCTTCTGTATGACGCCTTTTTTTCCGACACGCCAGACAAGGAAGCATCTGGAAAACAGGGTTGAAGCACTCTACATTGTAACCACCGCGGGCCAGACCACTTAGCTGGGCCACAATTTGAAACGGGTTTGAGAGATCGATGACGATACGCAAGACAACAGCTTCACTGACTGCTGTACTTCTGGTTGGCAGCGTAGCTTTGGGTGGTTGCTCCGCCCTTCGTGACACGCTGGGCGCCAATAAATATCCGCCCGATGAATTTGCCGTCGTCGCCAAAACCCCGTTGATTATTCCGCCGGAATATAATTTGCAGCCACCGGGTATCGGCAATCCAAATCCGCGTGAAGTTGACACCAGTACGCTGGCCATGCGCGCCCTGTTCCCCGAAGGGGAAGAGGCGCAGAAGCGTTCTGAGGCAGAACAATTGCTGTTGCAGTCTGCCAATGCAGACCAACGTGATGCAGAAGCACGCTCTAACCTGACACCGGACGACGATGTTGTTGGTAAAGGTTCCTTCACAGAAGGCATTCTTTATGAAGATGCTATTGAAGGCCGGAACAATTCTATCGAACAGCGAGATTCCATCCCCCCCAATCCCAACGATTAGGGGCGGCTAGTTGATGCTGCGCCGCGGGCGACTATTCTCGAAATTGACGTCATTTGCGGCCATGGCAGTTGCCATGGTTCTGTCTTCTGCGGTCGCCCCCCAGGCTGCCAGCAACTTCAACGCCAAAGATTATTGGCTGGACAACGGCCTGCAACTGGTTGTCATCGAGAACCATCGCGCCCCCATTGTAACCCACATGGTCTGGTATCGGGTGGGAGCGATCGATGAATATGAAGGCAAGTCGGGCCTGGCTCATTTCCTGGAACACTTGATGTTCAAGGGCACAAGCAAAATGGAGCCCGGGGAATTCTCGAAGACCATTGCCAAGAATGGCGGGCAGGATAACGCCTTCACGTCTTCCGACTACACCGCCTATTACCAGAATGTGGCCGCCGACCGGCTGGAGCTGGTGATGTCGATGGAAGCAGACCGTATGGTCAATCTGGACATCGCCGAAGACGAAGTGGCAGCCGAGCGCGACGTGGTCATCGAAGAACGGCGGTCGCGCGTTGATAATTCCCCATCGGCTGCGTTCCGGGAAAAGCTCTCTGCCGCCCGCTACGACGTTCACCCCTATCGCGTGCCCATCATCGGCTGGCCGGAAGACCTCAAGACCCTGAACCGCGAAGACGCCATGGGTTTCTACAAGAGCTTCTATGGCCCCAACAATGCCATTGTTGTGGTTGTTGGTGATGTCGTGCCCGAAGAGGTGCTGGCACTCGCGCAAAAGCACTACGGCGTGTTGGAAGCGCGCGAAATCGCCGACCGTTTTCATCCCCCCGAGCCGGCCCATACAGAAGCACGACGGTTGGTGCATCGTGACCCGCGTGTGCGGCAGCCCAGCTGGAACCGCAGCTATCGCGCGCCCAGTGTTGGCACTGGCAACAAGGTTCACATTCCAGCGCTCGAAGTGCTGTCGGAGATAGTTGGTGGTGGGTCAACCAGCCGCCTCTACCGACAGATTGTTGTTGAAGACAAGCTCGCCATTGATGTTGGCAGCTATTACAGCCACGGCCGCCTGGGGCCTGGTACATTTGCTCTCTATGCTGTGCCTGTTTCTACAGACACTGCGGCGCTTGAAGCTGGCATTGAAGACGTACTCGCCGACATATTGGAAAATGGCGTCACTGCCGAGGAATTGGAACGGGCCAAGCACTCGTTGACCGCCTCGGTTATCTACGCGCAGGACAGTGGCCGGGGCCTGGCCAATATTTTCGGGGCCAGTCTCGTCAATGGGCAAACCATTGAAGATTTGGAGGCCTGGCCAGACCACATTGCCGCTGTTTCCTATGATGACATTCTGGCCGCTGCCAAGCATGTGCTGGTAGCCGAGCAGTCCATCACCGGCATTTTGCTACCCCCTTCACCCGAACAACCTGACGCAGGTGACGCGCCATGATCCGTCGTGTGCTCGCATCATTAGCCGTCTTGGCGGCCGTCTTTATGACATCCACAAAAAGCCGGGCTGTGGAAATTCAGGAAGTCGTCAGTCCCGGAGGCGTGATCGCCTGGTTGGTGGAAGACAATACCGTCCCGCTGATATCGGTCGAATTTGAATTTGGTGGCGGTGGCGCAGAAGACCCTGAAGGCAAAGCAGGCTTATCTTATTTCGTTGCCGGTCTTTTAAATGAAGGGGCCGGCGACCTGGACGCCCAGGCCTACCAGACGCAACTGGATGACCGGGCCATACGCCTTTATTTCGATGCCGGGGCAGACACCCTGTCTGGATCGATGCAAACACTCAGTGAAAATGCTGAAGACGCCTTTGACCTGCTCGGTCTGGCACTGAGAGAACCCCGTTTTGATACCGACGCTGTTGAGCGGGTGCGCGAGCAGATTTTCGCCATTCAACGGCGCGAATCTGAGCAACCGCGGCGGATCGCCGCCAAACATTGGCTAAAGAACAGCTTTGGCGAACACCCCTATGGCAACAGCCGTAAAGGCACCACCGAGACCATCGCCGCCATTAAACGCGACGACATGCAACAAGTCGTCGATCAACGCTTTGCGCTGGATAATGTCCTGATCGGCGTGGTTGGGGATATCGACGCAGAAACGCTGGGACTGCTACTCGACGCAGCTTTTGCCGACCTGCCGGAGGAAGCCGACAGACGACCCATACGGTCGACCAGCATTTCAAAAGAAACAGACATCACGATCGTTTCCAAGGATGTCCCGCAAAGCACGGTCGTGTTTGGAACAAAGGGCCTTCGTCGCAGTGACCCGGACTGGTACACGGCCATCGTTATGAATTATGTCCTCGGCGGTGGCGGGTTCTCGTCGCGCCTGATGGAAGAAGTGCGGCGCAAACGTGGCTTGGCCTATGGCGTATCGACATACCTGGCCCCGCGGGATCGTGCCGGTCTGTATATGGGAAGCGTTGCAACCCAGAATGCACGGGTCGGAGAATCGATTGCGGTTATTCGTGATGAAATAGCCCGCCTCGCCAATGACGGCATCAGCGAAGAAGAACTCACTGACGCCAAGACCTATCTGACGGGGTCCTACCCGCTGCGCTTTGGCACAAGCGATGCCATAGCCGGGCAATTAGTCGGTATCCAACGCTATGGCCTGGGAATGAATTTCATTGATCGCCGGAATGACTATATCAACGCTGTTACGCTGGAGCAGGTAAACCGGGTCGCCAGACGGCTATTGCAGACAGAAGAATTTTATTGGGTTATCGTCGGCCAACCAGAAGGCCTGCCAGGAGATTTAACGCAGAGCCTGGCCAATTAGAATCTGACGACACGGCGTATGAAATTTTACCGACAAGACCTGGAGCGTTGCCGCGAAAACGCCATTGGCGTTGAAGGCCTGTCTGATGCCACGTTCGGTGTAGCCATGGCCCACACACAAAGCGGCGTGACGTGGATTCGAGAGAATTACGAGTCAGGCAAATGGCCGCTGCTAACCTTGCCTGAGCAGCGCCAGGACCTTGAAAGCCTGTCAGGCATCGCCGACCTCATTAAAGATCAAAGTAAAACCGTTTTGGTACTGGGCATGGGTGGCTCCAGCCTAGGAGGGCAAACGCTGCAAGCCCTGGCCGCCCTGGAACACACCGCCAAGCCCCAGGTGTTCTTTCTGGAGAATCTGGACGGCCATACGTTTTCACAACACTTGAAAACGCTGGAATTGGACCAGACAACCATCATCGCCATCTCCAAGTCCGGGCGTACGGCAGAAACGGCCATGCAGGTGTTTGCCTTTGTAGCCGCCTATCGCGCTGCAGGCCTGCAGGATGAAATTGCCGCACGGTTCATCTTTATAACGTCGCCGGGTGACAATCCGATGCGGACGCTTGCCGCCGAATTAGGGGCACCCGTATTGGACCATGACCCTGCTCTTGGCGGGCGCTACTCCGTGTTTTCCTCTGTCGGCCTATTGCCAGCGCTGATCATGGGACTGGATGCCCGCTCCCTACGCACTGGGGCGCAGAGCGTTCTCCAGGACGTGCTGGAAAGTTATGACAATGAACCCGCTCGAGGCGCTGCGGTCCTTTCCAGCATGGCAGAAGCCAATGGACGGCGCACCAATGTGTTCATGCCTTATGCCGACAGGCTTGCAAGACTGGGCCCGTGGTACGTGCAGCTGGCTGCCGAAAGTCTGGGCAAAGATGGCAAAGGCCTAACACCCATTGCAGCCCGCGGCCCCAAGGACCAGCACAGCGCTCTGCAATTGTTCCTCGATGGCCCCAACAACAAGGTGTTTACCATCCTAGCTGACAAACACCCACATGACGGGCCGCAGATCTTTGGGGAACTCGTTAACAAGGAGTTTGCCCATCTGGCCGGCCGCACCATGGGTGAGTTGGTAGAGGCTGAAACCTATGCCCTGCTGAACACCCTAACCGGACATAGACGCCCTGCTCGCCTGTTTGAAGTCGACAAGATTGACGAGCTGAGCATGGGCGCCCTGATGATGCATTTCATGCTCGAGACCATTATTATGGGCAATGTGCTGGCCGTGAACCCGTTCGACCAGCCTGCCGTTGAAGAAGGCAAGAAACTGGCTGCTGAGTATCTGCTGAATAAATGACCATTCGCCTGTTACCGGAAGGAACCGTCAATCGCATCGCCGCAGGCGAGGTAATTGAACGGCCTGCCAGCGTGGTGCGCGAGTTGGTCGAAAATGCCATTGATGCAGGGGCTACCCGTATCGACGTGGTGATGACCGAAGGCGGCAAAGAGCTGATCAGTGTCATCGATAATGGCAAGGGCATGAGTGCTGACGAGCTGTCGCTTTGCATTGAGCGCCACGCGACCTCCAAATTGCCAGATGATGACCTGCTGGAAATCAACTTCCTCGGCTTTCGCGGCGAGGCCCTGCCCTCCATTGGGTCTGTAAGTAGACTGCAGATCACAACACGGCAAAGGGACAGTGAAAACGCTTGGACCATTAGTGTCGACGGCGGACGCAAACAGGGTCCGGAACCCGCCGCCCAGAACACCGGCACAAAAGTGGAAGTGCGCGACCTGTTCTACGCAACACCTGCCCGCCTGAAATTCCTGAAGACCGAGCGCACAGAGCTCTCCCATGCCAATGACACCCTCAAACGCCTGGCAATGGCCCACCCGGACATTGCATTCAGCCTGTCAGACGGGAACCGGTCCGTCTTCCGCACGACCCAGGCCGGGGGTAATGAGGAAACTGCGCGGCTTGAACGGCTCGCCGCGATATTGGGCACGCCATTTCGCGAAAACGCTGTGCCTATTAACGCGGAGCGCGAAGGCTTTCACCTCAGCGGTTACGCAGGTGTGCCCACCTTCAACAGGGGCAATGCCCAACATCAATATCTGTTCGTCAATGGTCGCGCTGTTCGCGACAAATTGCTGAACGGTGCCGCACGAGGGGCCTATGCAGATTTTTTGGCCCGCAACCGCCACCCCATTGTAGCACTATTCCTGACCTGCGACCCGGCGGAAGTTGACGTCAATGTCCACCCCGCCAAGGCCGAAGTTCGCTTTCGCGACGCAGGACTGGTACGGGGACTGATTGTCAGTGCCCTCAAACATGCACTGGCGGATGCAGGGCACCGGTCTTCGACCACTACAGCCGAGGCCGCTTTAGGGTCCTTCACTGCACAGCCAGGCTATCAAGGTGGTTCGCACAGTCCGGGGCCCATCTATCAGGGCACCAGCCGCAGTCCCAGGCCCAAGGATGGCTCCGGCATGGAAACACCATTTCTGGACTACAACGCCCAGCCTGGTGCCCGCGTTGAACAACCGGCACCCGCCGCACCGACCGAGCCAGCCCCTGACAAATTCCCCATGGGGGCTGCACGAGGGCAACTGCACGAGACATACATTATTTCCCAATCAGCCGATGGGATTGTCATTGTCGACCAGCACGCCGCCCATGAACGCCTTGTCTACGAACGGATGAAGAAGGCATTGGAGCACAGCGGCGTTGCATCGCAGGTATTGTTGTTACCAGAGGTGGTGGAACTGGAACCCGACCTTGTCGCCAGGCTGGAAGCGCGCGCCGGGCAACTTGCAGAATTGGGCCTTGTGTTGGAAGGGTTTGGCGACGGAGCTGTCATTGTCCGTGAAGTACCGGCCATGCTGGGAGGGTGCAATATTAAGGGGCTGGTACGAGACCTTGCAGATGACGTCGCCGAGTTCGACGAGGCCCTGAGCCTGAAGGAACGGCTGGAAGACGTGTGTTCCACCATGGCTTGCCATGGCAGCGTACGGGCCGGCCGACGCCTGACAGTGGCCGAGATGAATGCCCTGATGCGGGAAATGGAGGTGACCCCTCATTCAGGCCAGTGCAACCACGGTCGCCCAACCTTTGTGGAACTGAAACTTTCAGATATTGAGCGGCTATTCGGTCGTCGCTGACGTATTTCGAGTACGGGATCGCAGATTCTCTCGGGCCGCAAATTCTTCCGCAGCTTCAATCGCAGCACCCAGATAGAACGCCATTTCATCGGCACCCATATCGGCTGAGTCCTTTTTTAGGGTCGCAATGATTTCCGTCATGCCCTCAATGGTTTCAACCATCTTTTTTGTCATGGCTACGCGTTTCCCGGCCTAACACAGGAAAATACACTTAATAGTTGTTTTTCTGAAAACTATATAACTATAAAGTTATATCGGCGAGAACGCTACTCCGCAAGAAAAAAGAGAGTTACTCTTACATCACTCCATTTCCAGTTGTTTTCTTCCTGCATCGCATCGGGAACCGACAGGGTTTCTTTTGAAGATGTTTCCAGTAACACCCAAGTTTCCGGGTCGATCCAGCCCTGCAAATGAGCCTGTTCTATCGCAGGAACCCCCAATCCCTTTCCATATGGCGGGTCTGCAAACACCAAGGAACAGGGTTGCGAGGCCACGGGCAACCGGCGGGCGTCCACACGAATGAAACGGCAGGCATCAAGCACCCCCAGGGACTCCGCATTGGCCTTTGCCAGCGTCAAAGAGGCGGGGTGCTGGTCAACAAAGGTGACATGGGCGGCACCCCTGGAAAGAGCCTCGAGGCCAAAGGCGCCAGTACCAGCAAACATGTCCAGCACGTGGCAACCCGTCAAAACATCGTCTTTTGCGTGGCTAAGGATATTGAACAGGGACTCCCGCACACGATCTGTCGTCGGCCGGATGCGGTTGTCACGCGGTGCCTGCAACCGCCTGCCCTTGAACTGCCCGCCGACGATCCGCATGGTTATGTCAGCCCAAATTCAGCCGCCTTCTTGCCCAACTGCTGACGCAGCATGGCGCGTGGCACTTCGCGAACAGCCCCTGCGGGCAACTTACCGAGCTGGAACGGCCCGAAGGATGTCCGCAACAGACGATTCACCTGTACACCGGCAAATTCCATGAGCCGTCGCACTTCGCGATTCTTGCCCTCACGCAGTACAAGCGCGTACCAGCGGTTTGACCGCCCGGCACTTTCTTCTTCCTCCAGGTCGACAGCCCCATAGCGGATCCCATCCACCGTGGCACCCTTGCGAATCTGCTCCATCCTTTTGGAATCAGGCCGACCGTGCCCGCGGACCCGATAGTGCCGCTTCCAGCCCGTGCTTGGTTTCTCCAAATATTGTGCAAGCCCGCCATGATTGGTGAGCAACAACAACCCTTCGGAGTTAATGTCGAGCCGCCCGACCGAAATAACCCGCGGCATGTCTTTCGGCAGGACATCAAAGACTGTCTCGCGCCCCTGCGGGTCGCCATGGGACACAATCAGCCCGACCGGCTTGTGATATAGCCACACGCGGGTTGGCTCGGCCTCATCAACAGGCTGACCATCGACCGTGATGCCGCTTGTCGTTGTCACCAGCGTTGCCGGGGTATCCAGCACTTTGCCATCAACGGCAATACGTCCTTCTTCGATCATGCGCTCAACGCCACGGCGGGACGCAACACCAGCACGCGCCAGGACCTTGGCAATGCGTTCGCTTTTCCGGTCCGGCGCAGCATCTGTACCCGCAGGTTTGTTTTTCTTTTGGCTCATAGGCCCAAAATCAGATTTTGTGCCCTGCGGGTCAAGCTGTGATAGCCTGTCGGCATGGAAAAAGATTTTATGCAGCAGGCGCTTCTCGAAGCACAAGCAGCAGCAGAGCGTGAAGAAGTCCCGGTCGGCGCCATTATTGTGGACGCCGATGGCGCCATCATTGCAAGGGCCGGCAACCAGGTTTTAGCAGACCACGACCCGACCGCTCATGCCGAACTTTTAGCCATCCGGGCTGCTGCGCACACCCTTGGCAGCGAGCGGCTGACGGGTTGCGACCTCTATGTCACTCTTGAGCCCTGCCCCATGTGCGCCCAGGCAATTTCTTTCGCCCGCATTCGCCGACTTTATTATGGGGCGGCTGATCCAAAAGGCGGTGGAGTCGACAATGGACCATCGCTTTACAATCAGCCAACATGTCACCACGAACCAGAGGTCTATGGCGGCATGCGAGAAACAGAGGCAGCAGCGTTGTTGCAGCACTTCTTTCAATCCAGGAGGCAAACTTCATGATGGATGAAAACAGCATCGACAGCGTGTTGGTGATGATCCTGCAATTCATCGACGCGCACATTTTCAACCTGCCGAACCTACTGCAGATCGCGTCAATCATCTCCATGTTCTTTGCCGCCAAATTATTGGCGGATCGAGTAAAAGCCGCATTTACATCTGGCGCAATCCTTCCCGCCTGGCTGGAACAGGCCCAGGAATGGCTGGTGACCATGACTGTTCCGGCTCTGTGGCTGTTGCTTCAGGCCGGCTTGTATCTGCTGTTCACTCTACCCGGACTGCCCGTCAACCTGATCAGCCTGTCCCTGAGCCTGGCAGCCGCCTGGCTTGCCATTCACTTCATTGTCACCCCCATCAAGAACAAGTTCCTGGAACGAACCGTTGCGACCGTGATCTGGGCTATCACCGCTCTCAGCATTCTGGGCCTGCTGGACCAGACCGTGCTGGTGCTGGAGGCCGCCGCCATCGATGTTGGTCAGGACAAATCGCTGAGCCTGATGGCGCTGCTGCGCGGTGTGACAGTGCTGGTATTGCTCATCTGGCTGGCGGTCGTGATGACCGGGTTGATAGACCGGCGCATCTCCAAGGTCAGCGCTCTGACGGAATCGGCCCGTGTGCTGATAACGAAGCTGACCCGGATTATCCTTATCGCCCTGGCCGCGCTGATCGGCCTGACATCCGCCGGGCTGGACCTGACCGTGTTTGCCGTTGTTGGTGGTGCCATTGGCCTGGGTATTGGTTTTGGTCTGCAAAAAGTTGTCTCCAATCTGTTCAGCGGGTTCATCTTGCTGCTCGACAGATCGATCAAGCCTGGCGACGTCATAGAAATTCAGGGGACCTATGGCTCTATCAACCGGCTGGCCGCACGGTATACGTCCATCATCACCCGCGACGGGACGGAATTTCTGGTACCTAACGAGGATATGATTACCCAACCCGTGGTGAACTGGTCCCATTCGAATCAGCTCATACGCATCCATGTGGGCATCGGGATCGCCTATGACAGCGATGTCTACCGCGCGCGCGAGATCATGGCAGAGGTGGCAGCCAACACCGACCGCGTGTTGTCCTCACCGGCACCCGTCTGTCACTTGATGGAATTCGGCGACAATTCCCTGAACCTGGACTTGCGCTTCTGGATCCGCGACCCACAGAATGGCATCGCCAATGTCTCCAGCGCCGTAAGCCTGGGGGTATGGGATAAATTCAACGAAGCAGGCATATCGATCCCGTTCCCGCAGCGGGATGTTCGCATAATCAGTGATAAAATGGTGGCTGAAACGCCAGATACCTAGGGACGGTATCGGGGCCTAGTGGCGATACTGACGGGGCTCTTCACGATAGAAGATATGGTCGCCTACCAAAGCGATACGATCCATGCGCTCTGCCCAGCCGGGTTGCACATAGGTTGCATGGTAATGGGTTGCTGCGCCGATTTCATTCGGCACCCAGCTGGCCTGAACCAGATTGGCAAGACGACGGGCCATCGCCCAACTCGCCATTTCCTTGGGGTTGTCGGATGCGCGGTCACAGGCAAAGGAGAACTGGCAACGGTGGATCCAGTCCTGGTTTTGGAACACAACGCCGCAGATTGTATCCGGGTACCGGGTGTCTTCGACACGATTCTTGATGACGCGGCCGACAGCAAACTGGCCTTCGATGGCTTCACCCCGGGCTTCGAAATAGATGGCCTGGGCGAGACAGTAATTCTCGGTATCAACGTCGGTAGAGATTTCAGCAAAGTCCAGCAACCCGGCAATGTCGGTAGGCACAGGCAGTCCTGTCGCCAACTGCACCTCACCCATAAGGGCGGCGGCCCAATTGGATTCTGTTGCGGTGGCGGTTTTCTGGCTGCTACCGGCGGTGGCTATCAGGCTGATTACCAAAACCAACGCTGCCACAATCTGAGTCGTCCCTGACTTTTGCAAAGCCATCTCCGTTTCAAATCGTCTCAGGGAGGGTTCGGCCAACTCATTTCAGCGTTCCCCCTGATTCACACCAAGCCAGACTTCCGCCCGGCTTGTTCCTGCAAATGCTATGTCCCGTTACCAATCTGTAACTTGGGGACCATCTAGGCCGGGCCGATTTGCAATGCAACAAAATGCGGCACTTTTGTGAGGCGATTGCCGAAATATGTTGCAAATTCGCAACATCCGGAAAACTAATCGCCTTGGCACCAAACCTGACAAATCCCTGAAAAACCAATGCGATAGCCTTTGTCCCGGCGCAGAATTTCGTGCCGATCCACACCGATAATCCATAGAATTCAAGCGTTTGTTAGGAAGGCGGTGATCCAGCATGCATGCAGAATTTGGCACCCAAACCAGCCTGAAAGTTACTCCTCGGTAATATTATTGCGCAGATACCTGCAAATCCTTTCCACAACCTGCGAGAAACCGCTTGATTCTGCTGGCTTGAACAGTAGTGTGCTGCGCGAACGGGGCCGGGGCTTTCGAGGATGTTGCTGCCGGTCGTGACCTGAAAAATGCCGAATACAGGAGATACAGGCATGACAGACGTCTATATCGTCAGCGCTGCCCGCACAGCGGTTGGCTCATTCAACGGAACCCTTTCCAGCGTACCCGCAGATCATCTCGGCACGACGGTTATGGCTGCAGCGCTCGACCGCGCTGGCATCGATGGCGCCGATGTTGGCGAAGTGATCTTTGGCCAGGTGTTGGCAGCTGGCGCCGGGCAGAACCCCGCCCGCCAGGCCTCCATGGCTGCTGGCTTGCCCAAGGAAGTCCCCGCCTGGATCGTAAATCAGATGTGTGGCTCCGGCCTTCGCTCTGTCGCCCTGGCAACCCAGTCCATCAAGAATGGTGATGCAGGCATCGTCATGGCTGGCGGTCAGGAAAGCATGAGCCAGGCCCCGCATGTGGCGCACCTGCGCAACGGCACCAAGATGGGCGACCTCAACATGGTCGACACCATGATCAAGGACGGCCTGTGGGATGCCTTCAACGGCTACCACATGGGCAACACCGCAGAAAACGTTGCCGACCAGTGGCAGATTACCCGCGAGCAGCAGGACGAATTCGCTGTTGCTTCCCAGACCAAGGCTTCTGAAGCTCAGAAAGCTGGCAAGTTTAAGGATGAAATTGCCCCGGTCACCATCAAGACCCGCAAGGGCGAGATCGTTTTCGACGAAGACGAGTATATCCGCCACGGTGTGGACATGGATGCCATCTCCGGCATGCGCCCTGCTTTCGTCAAAGACGGCTCGGTCACCGCTGCCAACGCCAGCGGCATTAACGATGGTGCTGCAGCCATCCTGCTCGCCTCTGGCGAAGAAGTTGAAGCCCGTGGTCTTAAGCCAATGGCTCGTGTTGTTTCATGGGCGCAGGCTGGTGTTGACCCGACCATCATGGGCACAGGCCCTATCCCCGCGTCTCGCAAGGCTTTGGAAAAGGCCGGCTGGACCATTGACGACCTGGACCTGGTTGAAGCCAATGAAGCTTTTGCCGCTCAGGCCTGCGCCGTGAACGAGGACATGGGTTGGGACACCGATAAGGTGAACGTAAACGGCGGCGCCATTGCCATCGGTCACCCGATTGGTGCTTCTGGCGGCCGTGTATTGGTTACCTTGCTGCACGAAATGGAAAAGCGCGACGCCAAGAAGGGCCTGGCCACACTGTGCATCGGTGGTGGCATGGGCATCGCCTTGTGTGTTGAACGCGACTAACTCTCTGAAAAACAACAAAAATAAAGGAACACTGAATATGTCACGTGTTGCAATTGTAACTGGTGGTACGCGCGGTATTGGCGCTGCCATCTCCATCGCCCTGAAGAACGAAGGCCACAAAGTTGCCGCCAACTATGCTGGTAACGACGAAGCCGCAGCCGCCTTCAAGGCAGAAAACGGCATCGACGTCTATAAATGGGACGTTGCCGACTATGTCGCCTGCGTCGCCGGTATCGCCGCTGTTGAAGCTGACCTGGGCCCGGTTGATGTGCTCGTCAACAATGCGGGCATCACCCGCGACACCATGCTGCACAAGATGAGCCGCGAGCAGTGGGACGACGTCATGAACGTCAACCTCGACTCCCTGTTCAACATGTGCCGCCCGCTGATCGACGGCATGCGCGAGCGCAACTTTGGCCGCATCATCAACATGACGTCCATCAACGGCCAGAAAGGCCAGATGGGTCAGACCAACTACTCTGCTGCCAAGGCTGGCATCATTGGTTTTACCAAGGCCCTGGCCCTGGAAACCGCCCGCAAGGACATCACCGTTAACGTGATTGCCCCGGGTTATGTCGACACCGACATGGTCGCCGCAGTGCCTGAAAACGTCCTGGAAGGCATCATTGCCGGTATTCCGAAGGGCCGACTGGGTGCGCCGGAAGACATCGCCAATGGCGCTGTGTTCCTGGCCAAAGACGAGTCCGGCTTCATCACCGGCACAACCATGACCATCAATGGTGCCCAGTACATTGCCGGTTAAAGTGAATATCGCTGGATAATCGTTTTCCGGGTTTTCCAAAGCCCAACAGAACGAAAGAAAGGGCAGCCAGAGGGCTGCCCTTTTATTTTGCCAGTTTCACTGACGGGCCAATGAAGGCCTATTATTGGCTCAGCGTCTTTGTGCGCCGTTTTAAGTGCCAGTGCCGTTAGGCATCATTCGCATATTTGCCATTGATGTAGTCCATCAGGGTCACATGCATGTGACGGATGCGGCGTTCCTGATCGGAAATCCAGATGCCCTTGAAGGCTTCTGAGTGCATGCCCTTTTGCAGGTGCGGCAGGTTCACAGAGTCCTGATCCAGCACCAGACCCAGAGACCGTTCGCCATGCTTGAACTGCTCGTTCTCAGGCGGCTCGGGGTTAGTCATGCCGTCCGGCAGCTGCTGGAACATCTGCAGGTCGAAATACATCTTGTTCGGGTCCGTTTCATGCGGACGCTGACGGAACAGCATCATGTGGTCTGCATGAATGTTCATGGTGATGTTCGGGAAGATGTAATAGTGGTAATCATCCGTCAGCTGGTCATCATTGAACATGGAATAGTCGCGCTGGGAATTACCCTGATTCTCACGCTTGTGCTTCTGCATGTCCTGACGAACATCAGCCACGCGGCCGCTATAGTCGTCCGGGTTCATGCCCACATCGCGCATCGTCGAGGCAATGGCTTCCGGTACTTCTTCCAGCTCTACACCCAGGCGTGGGCTATAGGTCTGGAACGGTACCAGGTAGCGATTGTGGCGCTCATACAGGTCAATCTGCACGTCTACGTCATCAATGCTGAACTGCAGTTCCGGGTGGATACCCTGCACGTGATACACTTCGTTGAAGGCATCGACAGAGGCTTTCCAGTTACAATCCCATTCGATTGTCTGGTTCAGCACCATGCCCATACCTTCGAAGCGGTACGGGTCCAGATGCTCAGGCACCATGCCGAGGAATTCTGAAAGCGGCTCACAATCCGGGTTCAGGTTGAACCAGACAAAGCCACCCCATGTTTCAGTGCGCACCTGGCGCATGGAAAGTTCTTCCTGTGGGCAACCCTGAGAAAAGTCTTCTTCATCCGGCACGTGGATCAGCTTGCCTTCGAGGTCATATGTCCACAGGTGATAAGCGCAGACCAAAGACTTGGCTGTACCGCTCTTGTCGAACTTCACGCGGTTACCGCGGTGGTTACAGATGTTGTAGAGCACGCGGGCTTCGCCATCTTCACCGCGGGCGATGACAAGGCTTTCCTTGCCGATTTCCTGTGTCACATAGTCGCCTGGCTCAGGAATTTCCTGCTCGCGGCAACCAACCAGCCAGACCTTGGACCACATCTGGTCCCATTCCTGCTGCATAAATTCTGGGCTTGTATAGCGTTCCTTCGGAATCATCTCGTTGCCCATTTCAATATCGGGCGACCGTTCTACCGGCGTCTGAACGCTTTCTTTCACTCGTACAACTGCAACCATCTCTTGGCTCCCCTTAACTATCCTGCAGGCCGTACACTTTCTGGCGACGGCCCTTGATGATGGAGAGTGCCCAACAGGCTGCACAGGGACATTGATCAGGATCAAAAATTATGCACGGGCGCATAAATCACTGAAACAATGGCACAAATTGGCCAAATAAAAAGGCGCACTCAATAGAGCGCGCCTTCAAAAATGCGAATCAGCGGGGCCTATTCAACAGGCGGCAAACCGCCAACGATCAGCTCTTTGCCATCCCAGTTCTCCGCCAGGTCTCGTGTCTGCTGGTAAACATCACGCAGCAGGGGATGATCTTCATACAACTCGACCATGTGCCCCAACACCGACCGGGTATCGATAAAGCTGACAGTACAATCGGGCAGCAACATCAGCTCGGTGGCAATTTCAAACCCGGCAGCCTTAAAGGCATCGCGTTCTTCAATATAGTTCTCGGCAAAGATCGCTACATGATGCAGACCTTCCTCGCCGGCGCCGAACATATCCCAAAACGCGTTCTGCTCTTTGGAGTGCGGCTGGATCAGCTCGATATTCAAGTCCCCGGACTGCACAAAGGCACGGGAGAAATCCAACGGCTCGGTCGCGGGCTTGCTCCGATGGGTCACGGCCTCAGCCGGCAGCGGGTCACGCCCCATAATGAACGGGCCAATGCCCAGCAGGTCGTGGAAACGACGGGCGGTGGCCTCAATGTCATGGGTGATGTAGCAGTTCTGTACGATACGGGCACGGTCAAGAAGCGGCATAGTCGGTCTCTTTTGTCAGGTCGTTCTAAAAATTGTCTTTGCGCTTGCGGGTTTCCGCAAACACGGCAACCAGGTCGGCCCCTTCCAGACTCAGCGTGCGCTGCAGGTCCGGGCTGTCTGGCCGCAAGAAAGGATTGGTCGCCAGCTCTTCTGCCAGGCTGGAGGGTACCGTGCGCTTGCCTTGGGCACGCAGGGCGTCGATTTCGGCCGCACGGCTGACCAGGTTTTCATTGTCCGGTTCTACCGTTACGGCAAAGGCAGCATTGGCCTGCGTGTATTCATGGGCGCAATAGACCTGCGTTTGCCCCGGCAGGTCGCGGAATTTCGACAACGAATTCCACATCTGGTCGGCCGTGCCTTCAAACATGCGGCCACAGCCGAGCGCAAATAAGGTATCACCGCAGAACAACGCGTCTGAATCTTCAAACCAGAAGGCAATGTGACCTTTGGTGTGGCCTGGCACGTCAAACACTTTGGCTTCACTGCCACCGAGGGCGTAGCTGTCGCCATCCCCCAGCGCAACATCAATGCCTGGAATGCGGTCCTTGTCGGCCTTGGGGCCTACAATCGTGCAGCCGGTGGCGGCCTTGAGCACTTCATTACCCCCCACATGGTCCATGTGATGATGGGTGTTCAGGATATGCGTTAGCTGCCAGCCTTTTTCTTCGAGGGCGGCGAAGACTTCATCCGTCGTGGCAGGGTCAACAACAGCGGTTTGCCCACTTGCCGCATCATGGGCAAGATAGACATAATTGTCGGAGAGAACTGGTATCTGGTGTATTTCAAGCATGGCGGTACGATAACCCTGACAACCCGGTTTGAGAAGAGACGCAGTCAATGTATCCCGATGTCCTGCAGATGCATACCTTCTATCGCAGCCCGCTTGGCCAATATTGCGAAGCGGTCCTGGCGGAACGCGTACTGGATGAATGGGATGAAGGCCAACCCCTGCGGCTTGGCGGGCTGGGCTACACAAGCCCTATCCTGCAGCATTGGTCCGACCAAACTGCCGTGCGCATGAACCTGATGCCTGTCCCCATGGGGGTGATGGCCTGGCCGGAAGACGCCGACAACAAATCCCTGCTGGTCGATGAAATTGCCCTGCCCCTTCCTGACGAATCGCTCGACCGGCTTGTCCTCAGCCACTGCCTGGAGCACGTGCACGGCCCCCGCCGCCTGTTGCGCGAAGCCTGGCGGCTGCTGGCCCCTGAAGGCAAGTTGATCATCGTTGTGCCCAACCGACGTAGCCTTTGGGCGCTATCCGACAAAACACCCTTTGGTCACGGCAGACCGTTCAGCCGCGGGCAGTTGGCGCACCTGCTGGAAGAATGCCAGTTCGATGTTCTGGCCTGGGCGGGCGCGCTATACGGATTGCCGCGCCCGGGTAGCGCTGGTCTTTCCTCTTGGATGGAAACTTGGGGTCGCCGCGTGTGGCCGGGCTGGCCCGGTGTCTGGCTGGTAGAGGCCCGCAAACGAGTCGGCGCGCCCATACAAGGCCTGCCCGCCCGGGCCAAGCGGCGCTATGTGGCCGGACTTTCGCCGGCCACGTCAGTGGCCACCCGCACATCATCGTCATATGACAGGACAAAAAGCCCCTGATCGCCGAACACATTGGCACGCCACAAGGAACCATACGGCACGAGCTTGCCCCCCGCTGTATAGGTGTAACCCTGTTCAATGGTGATCCCCAGATCGTCGCACAGGGCCACAAAGTCGCGGATCGTACACAGGTGAATATTGGGCGTGTTGTACCAGGGCAGGTCCAGCGTTTCCGTATCTGGCATACGGCCACCCAGCATCAGCTTCATCCGCACCCGCCAGAAACCGAAATTGGGGAATGACACAATGCCTCGCCGCCCAATGCGCAACAATTGTCGCAGACATTCCCGCGTGTCTCGCATGGCCTGCAGTGTCTGGCTGAGAATGACATAGTCAAAACCGTCGGTCGGGTAATCCACAAGGTCTGTATCGGCGTTACCCTGCACCACAGACAAGCCGCGGGCGACACTGGCGTTCACGCCTTCGCGCGACAGTTCCAGACCGCGGGCATCTGCTCCGCGTTCATTGACCAGAATATCCAGCAATTCACCATTGCCGCAGCCAACGTCCAGAACCCGGCTGCCGGGTTCCACCATACGAGAAATTTCCAACAGGTCGGCACGAATGCCGGCGGCACCATTATGTGGCTTCAGACTCATACTACACCCCCCGACGCTGTGCCGAGGCAGCAAGGAAGCCTTGCAGAATGTCGTGAAATTCCGGTACGTCAAGCAGGAAGGAATCGTGCCCCTTGTCGCTTTCAATCTCAACAAAGCTGACATCGGCACCGGCTGCGTTCAGGGCACGTACGACGTCGCGGCTTTCCGACGTCGGGAACAGCCAGTCACTGGTGAAAGAAATGACACAGAAACGCGTCTGCGTGTCGCGCCAGGCGTTGGCGAGCACGCCGCCATGGTCGGCCGCAATATCGAAATAGTCCATCGCCCGCGTGATGTAGAGATACGAATTCGCGTCGAACCGGTCGACAAAGGTACTGCCCTGATAGCGCAGGTAACTTTCGATCTGGAAGTCCGCATCAAACCCATAGGTAATGGCGTCGCGGTCCTGCAATTCGCGTCCAAACTTCACATGCAGCCCTGTCTCCGACAGATAGGTAATGTGCGCGGCCATGCGCGCCACCGACAGGCCGGCATCCGGCCGTTTGCCTGTGTTGTAATAGGCACCGCCCTGCCAGTTCGGGTCGGCCATGATGGCTTGGCGCCCCACTTCGTGGAACGCAATATTCTGGGCAGAGTGGCGCGCCGCGGTCGCAATCGGAATGGCCGAGAAAACCCGCTCGGGGAAACTCGTTGTCCATTCCAGCACCTGCATGCCGCCCATGGAGCCACCGACAACACAGAAGATCTGGTCAATGCCGATCTGTTCCAGGAATGCAGCCTGCACCCGCACCATGTCGCCAATGGTCAGTACCGGAAAGTCCAACCCGTAGGGGTCATTGGTGGCGGGGTTTGCGTCTCGCGGGCCAGTAGTGCCAAGGCAGGATCCCAGCACATTCAAGCAGATGACGTAGAATCTGTCCGTATCAAAAATCTTGCCTGAGCCGACCAGGTCATCCCACCAACCCGGCTTGCCCGTAATAGGGTGCGGGGCGGCCGCATATTGGTCGCCCGTCAGGGCATGGCACAGCAGAATGACGTTGGAGCGGTCTTCGTTCAGCGCGCCATAAGCCTGCCAGCCGACATTGACTTCGGCCAGTTCTGCGCCATTCGCCAGGCGAAACGGAACAGCCTGCAGGGGCGTGATACCGCCCTCTAAAGCCAAATCACCCGTATCTGGCGTTGTCGCATTCATATTCTGACCACTTTTCATCATCCGGCTGGCCGAAGAGCCTAACACATTGTGGCCCAACCCGGCGAACTCTGCGGAAGTAGCTAGGGTTGAAGCCCTTGAGTGTCAATGTTTTCTTTGATTTTGCCCTGCGCCGCCATTACTAAAGGCGGCATGATCGACGAAAGCGAAATCAGGCAGATCCGTGCCGAGATTGATGCCATTGATACCAATGTGCATGACCAACTCGTGCGGCGGGTCGAATTGGCCATTCAAATGGCCGCAGCCAAGGACAAGGTGGCGGCGGGGCAACCCCGTATGCGCCCTGGCCGGGAAGCGGCCATTCTGCGTTCGCTGCTGGCCCGCCACGCCGGCCCACTTGAATTTCCCGTCGTTGCCCGCATCTGGCGCGAGCTCATCAATGCCAATCTGCGTGTTGAGGGCGATTTCAGGGTCGCCCTTTTTGCTGACGGCAGGGAAGATGTTGAACGCGCTGCGCGCAGCCAGTTTGGCGACCTGACACCGTGTGATCCCTGCGACACCGCGCAAGAGGCGCTGACCGCAGCAGCCCAACAGGCGGATACGCTGGCCGTACTGCCCTTTGGCAGCGGGTCTGACGATTGGGCTCTGCTGGCCGAAGAGACCAACCAGACCCTTGGGGTTATTGCTGCCCTGCCCTTCGTGATGAATGAAGGCGAGGTCGCCAGTGCACTGTGCATCGGCACGATGGACCGCGAAGACACGGGCCAGGACACGAGCCTTGCCATTGTCGAGGGTGCATCGAAAACGTCTGAAGGTACGGTGTTGGCCACAACCGGCAACCGGCAATTACGCGCCATTGAAGGCTATGTCGCCGCAGACGCACCGCTTTGGCGACAGATCCGGGAAGCAGAGGGTGCCAGCGCTGTCCTGCCCATTGGGGGTTATGCCGACCCGATCATTCTGGGAGACATGTGATGGCACCGCTTACACCCCGCCCCGGCATTATGGACATCGCGCCCTATGTGGGCGGTCAGTCGAAAGACACCAGCTATAAGGGCAAGCTGTCTTCCAACGAGTCGGCCATTGGGCCCTGCCCGGCGGCTGTTGAGGCCTTCAAACAGGCAGCCGACACTTTGCACCGCTACCCGGACGGTGGCTCTATCGAGCTGCGCGAAGCGCTCGGCCAACATTACGGGTTGGAAGCCGACCGGCTGGTCTGTGTCTCTGGCTCTGATGATCTGCTGTCGATGATCTGCCGCGCCTATGCCGGGCCGGGTGATGAAGTGATCTTCGGCGAAAACGCCTTTTTGATGTATCCGATCTCGACCATGTCTGTCGGTGCCACCTGCGTGACCGTTGAAGAAACAGAGTACCGCGTGAATGTGGATAACATTCTGGCTGCCGTGACAGAGCGCACAAAGATTGTCTTCATCACCAGCCCGTCGAACCCGACCGGCACCTATACGACGAAAGACGAATTAGCCAGGCTCTACGCTGGGCTGCCAGACCATGTTGTGCTGGTGATCGATGGCGCCTACGCAGATTTCGTGACCGCCAGCGATTTTGATGATGGGCTGGAACTCGCGCGTACCGCAGAGAATGTGCTGGTAACCCGCACCTTCTCAAAAATCTATGGCCTGGCCGGTCTGCGCCTCGGCTGGGGCTATGCATCTGCCCAGATCATCGATGTGATCAACCGTATTCGCGGGCCATTCAATGTTGGGGCACCGTCGCAAGCCGCCGGCGTTGCCGCCCTGGGTGACGACACTTTCTTTGAAGCCGCGCGCACGCATAATGACACCTGGTTGGCCTGGCTCAGCGAGCAGATTTCTGCATTGGGTCTATTCGTGGTGCCCAGCGTTGCCAATTTTGTGCTTATTCGCTTTGGCTCCGAAACCGAAGCCCAAGCCTGTGACCTGTTCTTGCAGGATCGGGGTTACTTTCTGCGCCGCATGGATGGCTATGGCTTCCCGGACCATCTGCGTCTCACGGTTGGCGCAGTCGACGAAAATGAAGGCGTGGTAGCTGCCATGCGCTCATTCATCGAGCGCCCCAACAGGGAGGAAAGCTGATGCCGGACAAGCCCCTGTTTGAGAAAATGGCCCTTATCGGTGTCGGACTGATCGGCTCATCCATCGCCCATGGCGCGCGTAAAAATGGCCTGGTGGGCCATATCAGCGCCACCGCCCGGTCTGAAGAGACCCGCCGTATTGTCGCTGAACAGAATATCGCTGACACCGTCTTTGAAACGGGGCCAGAAGCCGTTGCTGGTGCGGATCTGATCGTTATCTGCACCCCCGTTGGTGTATTTGGTCGCGTGGCCGCCGACATTGGCCCGCACATTGCCCCGGGTGCGATTGTGACTGATGTAGGCTCCGTGAAAAAAGTCGTTGTGCGGGACGTGAAGCCACACCTGGCCGACGGCGTCCATCTGGTACCTGGCCACCCGGTTGCGGGTACGGAGAATTCCGGCCCAGAATCAGGCTTTGCCGAGCTGTTTGAAGATCGCTGGTGCATCCTGACGCCAGAGGCCGATACAGACCCCGATGCCACTGCAAAGCTCAACGCCTTCTGGAAAGCGCTGGGCAGCCGCGTCGAGGAAATGACCCCACAGCATCACGATCTGGTGCTGGCCATTACCAGCCACGTGCCGCATCTGATTGCCTATAACATCGTGGGAACAGCCGCTGACCTGGAGACGGTGACGGAAAGTGAAGTCATCAAGTTTTCCGCCGGTGGTTTCCGCGACTTCACACGCATTGCCGCCAGCGACCCGACCATGTGGCGCGACGTCTTCCTGAACAACAAAGACGCCGTGCTGGAAATGCTGGGGCGCTTTAATGAAGACCTGTCAGCCCTGCAGCGCGCCATTCGCTGGAGCGACGGAGACGCTTTGTTCGACCTGTTCTCGCGCACGCGGGCCATCCGCCGCAGCATCATCGATGCCGGCCAGGAAACAGAAGCGCCAGACTTTGGCCGCCCCCACGGCCAGGATGACGATCCCGAGAACTAGAACATCCAGGGAATGGGTTCTGAGTCGGTAATGATTTTGTTTTCGGTTGTCTCGTCACCGAAATAGCCCTCTGTGCGCGCATGAACGCGCAAGGCCGGGATATCCCGCACCCCGTCATTCGACGACAGGGTAATATCACGCATATCAAGGTCAAACGCAGCCCGGCTTGTATCGTAGCCAACCAGACTGGCGAGGTTCTTGTCCGCTGTAATGGTCCAGACGGCGGCTTCCTTATTGTCGAGCCGTGAGACGTCGCCCGCAAAACGCACCACCATGTGCCCCTTGGTCCAGGGTTGGTGGAAAACTTCAATGCTTGAGAGCGTCCAACTGCCATTGTCGGGCACGCTGATATGCACATCGCCCAAACGGTGATAAATGCGGAAGGGGAAGCCCCCTTCTTCCAGCTTCTTGTAGCTGACCTCAGAGCCTTCCGGTAGCAGGCGCTTGAACGCGGCGTCATAGCGCTGGGCTACGGCCCCAACCTCTCCATTCCACCACCAGCCATAGGCGCCGATAGCGACGGCAATACTGCCGATAAAGGTAATGACTTTTCCCATGCTGTTCTCCCGGCGTTGCACGCCGTAGGATGGCGGGCCAGAGGCAGCAATAACAGAAGTGATGACACAACAGGAAGACGATTTTTGGGTCTTTGGCTATGGCTCGCTGATGTGGCGACCCGGCTTTGACTATCTGGAGAAACAACAGGCGCGGCTATTCGGCTATCACCGGGCGTTCTGCAATTACTCCTGGTATCATCGCGGCAGCCAGGAAGCGCCCGGCCTGGTGCTGGGGCTGGGCCGTGGTGGCAGCTGTATCGGCACTGCCTATCGCATTGCCACCAGTGATATTGAAGAGGTCATTGCCTATCTGGATGCGCGGGAAATGGTCGCCGCCGTGTATCAACCCATCACCAGCCGGGTCCATATGGGGCAGGGTAAAGTACGTGCCCGCACCTATATTACCGACCGCACCCACCCGCAATATGCGGGCAAATTACCCTATGAAGAGCAGGCAGAGATTATCCGCCATGGCGTTGGCCATTCCGGCATCAATACAGATTATCTGGCCAGCACCGTTGCGCATCTGGACGAACTGGGCATCCATGACGCCCCGCTGAAAGCGTTGCATGATTTGGTGTTTGGTTAGCCACACTTCGAATAGCCGCAGGAAACACAGCTGTCACAGCCTTCCTGGCGGATCAGCGTCGGCGCACCGCATTTGGGGCAAGACTGCATGCCGGGTGCAGGTGCACCGTCGCCAGCGGGGTCATTGACCACCTGTTTTTGCGGCTGTTCCTGCAAGCCCCCATCAGCATCAGTAATGAAACCGATATCGATCAGGTGCTGTTCAATTACTTCGCCAATCGCTGCCAGGATGGAAGGCACATAGCGGCCTTTCATCCATTGGCCGCCACGCGGGTCGAACACGGCTTTGAGTTCTTCCACCACAAAGGAAACATCACCACCCCGGCGGAACACGGCAGAGATCATCCGCGTCAGTGCCACTGTCCAAGCATAATGCTCCATATTCTTGGAGTTGATAAAGATCTCAAACGGCCGCCTGCGGCCATCCTGAATCAGATCATTCAGCGTGATGTAGAAGGCATGGTCATTTTCCGGCCACTTGATCTTGTAGGTCTTGCCGGGAATGCCATCGGGCCGGTCGAGCGGCTTGGTCATATAGACGACGCCACCAGCATCATATTCATCAACCGGGCGCTGGGTGGGTTCCTCCAACGGCAATGGCGGCTCTTGTGACTGTGCTTCTTCTGGCGCTGGTTCAGCTACCAGCACGGCACCGGTTACATCATTGGGCCGGTAGGTCGTACAGCCCTTGCACCCCGACTCATAGGCCTGCATGTAAACATCCTTGAAGGCCTCAAACGAGATATCTTCCGGGCAGTTGATGGTCTTGGAGATGGAACTGTCGATATATTTCTGGACCGCCGCCTGCATGCGCACATGATCCTTCGGGTCCAAATTCTGGGCCGTCACAAAATAATCCGGCAGCTCAGCTGCTTCGCCGAAAATCTTGCGGTATTCACGGTAAGCGTGGTCCGACACTGTTTCTTCACGCCGCTCCCCGTCCGGCATCAGCACTTTGCGGGTGTAGGTGAAGCTGAAGACCGGCTCTAGCCCCGATGACACATTGTCGGCAAACAGCGAAATTGTGCCGGTGGGCGCAATCGACGTTAGCAAGGCATTGCGAATGCCATGCTTGCGAATGGCGGCCTGCACGTCATCATCCAGCTCAATGATCGACTGGCCAGAAAGATACGCCTCTTCATCATAAAGCGGGAAAGCGCCCTTTTCAGCTGCCAGGTCTGTTGATGCGAGATAGGCAGATCGGCGGATGGCCGCCATCCATTGTTCTGTCAGCTCTACCGCGCGAGCAGAGCCATAACGTGCCTTGCACATGATCAGCGCATCGGCCAGGCCGGTAACGCCCAACCCGATACGACGCTTGGCGCGCGCCTCATGCGCCTGAGCCTCGAGCGGGAATTTGGAAACATCGACCACATTGTCCATCATCCGCACGGCGGTGCGGACAAGACCATCCAAGGCATCTTCGTCAATGTCAGCCTCTGCCGTGTACGGGTCGGTGACCAGTGCGGCCAGGTTGACCGACCCCAACAGACAGGCCCCATAGGGCGGCAGCGGCTGTTCACCACAGGGGTTCGTCGCCGAAATGGTTTCGCAATAGTGCAAATTGTTACGCTGATTGATGCGGTCAACAAAAATCACGCCCGGTTCGGCATAGGCGTATGTTGCCCGCATGATCTTGTCCCATAATTCACGGGCTGAAATCGTGCGCGTCACCGTGCCGTCGAACTGCAGGTCCCAGGCGGCATCGGCTTTGACGGCCTCGATAAAGGCATCGGTCACCAGCACAGACATGTTGAACATACGCAACCGCCCGGCATCTTGCTTGGCGGCGATGAAGTCTTCCACATCCGGGTGATCACAGCGCATGGTCGCCATCATCGCCCCACGGCGATTGCCGGCACTCATGATCGTGCGGCACATGGCGTCCCACACATCCATGAAGGACAGCGGCCCTGAGGCATCGGCCCCCACGCCTTTCACGGGTGCGCCTTTGGGGCGCAGGGTGGAGAAGTCATACCCAATGCCACCACCGCGCTGCATGGTGAGCGCGGCCTCCCGCAGATGGTCGAAAATGCCGCCCATATCGTCGGGCACCGTGCCCATAACGAAGCAATTGAACAGGGTCACGTCACGCCCGGTGCCCGCACCCGCAATGATGCGGCCGGCCGGGAGGAACTTGAAGCCTGACAAAGCGTCATAAAACGCGTCTTCATGTTGCGCGCGGACAGAGTCCTCTTCCACCGACGCCAAAGATGTCGCCACACGACGCCATGTGTCCTCAATCGACTTGTCGACAGGGGTGCCTTCAACATCCTTCAGGCGATATTTCATGTCCCAGATCTGGTGAGACAGGGGTAGTGAAGCGTCCATGGCGGCCTCTTTATCCGGCGTTAAGCCCAGCAATTTGCGCGGACGTCCATGGTATCGCGATTCGGGTGGCCTCTCAATAATTTGTTCACGTTATGTTTCTCTCCACAGCCGCGGCGCGCTGTAGCCCGCCATGACTGGGCGATAGGGCACTTATCCCCATAATTCACATGGACTTTTATCCACAGCACTGCACAAAACGCTCGGCTGAGATGTGCTTACTCTGCAGCGCGGCCTTCTGCAACCAGCCGGTTGGTGCCGTCTTCCACAGCTGTTTCCAGCGCCTGCATGAATGCGCGCCGGTCAAGCCCCGCTTCAATAGGCGGCAGGAATTCGACAATAATCTTCCCCGGTTTCTTGATCGTTTGCCGGCGACCCCAATAGAGCCCCGAATTCAGCGCCATGGGTACAACAGGCAATTTGAGCTGCTTGTAGAGGCCCGCCACCCCTGGCTGATAGTCCGGTTCGGCATCCAGCGCAGCACGGGTCCCTTCCGGGAAAATAATAATGGGCCTGCCCAGCTCTTTGGCAGCCTTGGCCCGTCCCAGCATATAGCGCATGGCCTTGGACCCCCCTTTGCGGTCTACCGGGATAGACCCCTGCCGCATATAGAACCAGCCAACAAAAGGTATCTGGTGTAATTCCTTCTTCAGTACCCAGGCCGGATTTTTCAGTAAAGCATGAGGCAGGATCGTGTCCCAGGTCGACTGATGTTTGGCGGCAATAATGCAGGCGCCTTCTGGCACATGTTCCAGGCCGCGCACTTCATAGGTAATGCCGAGCAGATATTTAATCATGACGCCCAGGCCCCAGGCCCAGAAGTTCTGCGCATTCATGGCCCAATACCACGGCCCGAGCAGAACGGGCGCGCCCCCGATGGAAACAAGCGCCGTCCAGACAAACAGCAATATGTTGAAGATGATCGATAGGATAGCGCGCACGGTCAGGTCTCCAATAGTCGGGTCAGCTGCAACCGAGCATAGCTGACCAGGTATTTGTTGTACTCAGCGGCAAGCAGCCTGGCAGACCCACCAAACGCCCACCATTCTTCCAAGCGAATATGATCCGGATAAACCGGGTAGGCCTTGATATCAAGGCCTGGCGCAACACGTTCAGCCTCCACCAGTGCACGGGGCATATGATACGAGGCTGTTACCATAATAACAGTGTTGAAGCCTTGTTTCGTCACCCAGGCGGCTACTTCACGGGCGTTGCCCTGGGTATCGGGCGCCTGGCGGCCAACATCGATGCAACAGTCAAACAGGCTCTTGCCATTGGTGTCTTTGTCCGCCTCGCTGAGACCCAACACATCCTTCAGGCTTTCATCGTCAAGCCCGGGGTTTACGCCCGAAATCAACAGACGCTGACCACTACCGTCACGGAGCAACGCCATACCGGTCTCCAACCGGTCGCGCCCACCGGTGAGGACGGCAATACCCTGTGCAGAGGCAGGCTCGACCGCCTGTTTCTGCACCCCAAGGGCAAACCAAGCATAGCCAGCCGCCCAGATGATGGCCAACAACAACAGGAACTGCAGCAGGCTCCATAGCCGCCTGATGGGTCCACGCCGCGCCATAGGCTACACCATCTCGGCCAGTACGCGTTTAACCGTGCGCCGCGCCGTTAACATGGTGATAAAACCGGTGACCAGGGGTAATAGCGCCAGAATAATCACCGTCGTGGCGTGAAAAGTTACCTGCGGCAGATACGCGCTTTGGACATTGAGCGAAAAAAAATAAACCCCGCCGATGACCAGAGCTACAAGGCCCAAACCGATAAGTCCACCGCGCAAGCCAACACCCCAGAAGCGCTGCTGGAAGGCGCCAGCGATTATATTGTCGGTTGCTCCCAGCATATGCACCACGGCGACTGTTTCCTGCTGGGCGAGCAGGCTGGACCGGGCCGTAAAAACAATAGTGGCGATCGTCGCCACCACCATCATGACCACCACAGAGAGCGCAATCAGTTGCGCTGCCTGGGCAAGGGCAAGCAGGTCATCCAGCCATTGTTCATGCGTGTCGATGGCCGCATTGGGCGCACTGTCCACAATAAGCGCCTCCAAGGCCTGAAGGTCTATGGCCGCACCCGGCATCAGTTTCACTTCGACCAATTGAGGGACCGGTAAATGCTCAATCAGGCCCGTGTCGCCGATCCATGGCGCCAGCAGGGCCGACATGTCGCCATCATTCATCGCCCGGGCGCTGGCAACACCCGGCGTGCTGTTCAGCACGGCCAATGCCGCTTTTGTCTGTTGGTCGCGCTGGTCTGGTTTTGGATGGATAATCTGAACCGTCAACGAATCAGCCGCTGAGAGCCGCCAGTCTTCTGCCATCAGGCCCAGCTGAATGCCTGCGACAATCGACATGCCTGTCAGAAACACCATGATACCGATGACCCAGTTCAACAGTCCCCGATGGGTCTGTCCGCTGGGCAGAAATTCTAGTTTGGTCTGGCTCACCGCATCATCACCTTCATGGTATTGCTGGCGCTTTTTCAGCAGCGGGGATCATACGCATGCGCCCGGCTTCCAGGTGCAGTTGCGGTGCCGGATATTGCCCGACCCAGCGCGGATCATGGGTGGCGATCACCATTGTGGTGCCAATCCGGTTCAGTTCCATAAACAGCTGCATCAGGCGTTCTGCCATCTCACTGTCCACATTCCCTGTTGGCTCATCTGCCAACAGGATGCGCGGCGTATTGATGACAGCTCGTGCGATGGACGCCCGCTGTTTCTGCCCGCCAGAAAGCGTGCTTGGCAGGCTATGCATATGATTGGCCAGACCAACCCATTCCAGCAGTTCTCTTACTTCCCGCTTCACTTGTTCTTCCGTCGCACCCTTGATGCGTAGCGGCAAGGCGACGTTTTCGAACGTCGTCAAGTGGTCCAATAACCGGTAGTTCTGGAAAACAACACCAATACGACGGCGCATCTGCACCCGCGTGTCGCGCGAGGCCGCATTCATAGGTTCGTCCATAATATGGATAAGGCCCCTGCTCGGCTGTTGGGAGAGGTAGATCAACCGCAGAAGACTGGATTTACCGGCACCGCTGTTACCTGTCAGGAAATGGAAAGAACCAGGCGCAAGGTCAAAGGAGATGTCACTGAGAACTTCGTCCCCCTGCCCATAGCGCATGCCTACTTTGTCGAAGCGGATCATTGCCGATCACATCCCTTTCCCAGAGCAGCCAGAATCGCACAGAGCAGCCCGCAGTGCCAGCCCCATTCATTTAGCAGGATGACTTTGTCGCCCGGAATAGAGGGGAGCAGCTTGCCGACTCCGGCTAGTGGGATGTATACAGAACATCAGACACCAAGACAGGCCACCTCATGATTATCACCTGCCCCGAATGCAGCACCCGTTTCGTCCTCGATGATGACCTGATGCCCGAAGGCGGCCGTAAACTTAAATGTTCCAATTGCCTGGCCGTGTGGCATGAAGGCGGCCCGGAGCCGGTCGCAGCACCCAAGACGCAGGACGAACAACCAGCCCCCGAAGCTGGTATCATCGAACCGGAAAAGCCGGCATCAAAACCAGTCACAACAGATGAAAGCCCTGCGCCGTCTGAAGAACCTGTTCCAGAGCAAGCTGAACCCGAACCTTTGGCGCCCTCTGCACCCGAAGCAACGGCAGAAGCCCCCAAAGAGGCGCCAGCAGGCGGCGGCAAGCGCGTGGCGATGATCATCATTTTAGTGCTGTTTCTTGCAGGGATCGGCGTTGGTGCCTTCGCCTATCTGAAACCTGCCGAGTTCAAGGCATTGATCGGGCAGGAACCCGCGAAAAAGTCAGTCGTAGCGCCCAAGCCGGGTAGACTACCTGTCGCGCCACCACCGGCACCGGCTACGCCAGCTGAAGAAGCGCCCGCCAGCCTGCCAGAAAGCCTGCCGGACACCGTTGAGGATAGCCCGGCTCTGGACGCAACCCGCGAACCATTACCCACACAACAATAATATTCAGGGCTGTTGATCCGCCGCGATCTGTCGGCTGGGATAACGGCTGACCCGGTCGATCTGCTCTGCTGCATGCCAAACAAGTAGCGCAGCCTCCGCAGGGCTTTCCGTGTCTGAATCATGCCGCAACTGCCAATAGGCCGTCCGCAGTGTTAGATAGGCCGTCATGTCATCTTCAAACAGATCCGGCACCGTGCTGATAGCGTTCAACTGTTTGGCGATGTGGGGCCGATATTTCGGCTGGTCGAGCAACAAGTGGCCCAACTCAACAAGTTTAAGCGCCGTTTGCTGCTGATAATAGGTTGGGTCGGGTGCAGCCTGACGCACCGAGTCAAGCGAAACAGGCGCCGCCGCAGTTTCGCGCAACGGCACAACATATGTGTCCTGGTATGATACCGGCGGCACCATGTACTGATACCCGACATAGACGGCCAGCGCACCGACAACAGCCCAACGAGCACCATTGAGGACTGCCATCAAGGCCCGTTTCGCTGAGTCACTACTGCGCAGTCGGTTCGGCATGAAGCCCCTTTTTACCCGGCGCTTAGTCTACCCAGTTGGGGATACTTTCCTGTGCCAGGATTTCTTCATAGTCGGGCCGACGGCGCACAACGGCAAACTGGTCATCCTTGACCAGCACTTCCGGTGTCAGCGGACGTGTATTGTAGCTGGACGCCATGACCGCACCGTAAGCCCCTGCCGACATAATGGCCACAAGATCGCCTGCCTGCAACGGGCCAGATTCTCGGCTGGTGGCAAAGGTGTCGCCTGTTTCACAAACAGGGCCGACAAAATCCACAAGCTGCATGTCATCACCGGCATCCTCTTTCACAGGCTGGATGTGATGATAGGAGCCATAAAGCGACGGGCGCGCCAGGTCATTCATGGCGCCATCCAGAATGGCGAATGTCCGCTCGCCGGTTTCCTTCACATAGACAACCCTGGTCACCATGATGCCCGCGTTCCCCGCAATCATCCGGCCCGGCTCAAAGACAATCTGGCACCCCAAATCACCCACGGTACGGCGTACCACGTCGGCATAGGCATCCGGGTGCGGTGGCTCGGGGTCTTCGGGGTGGTAGGGAATGCCCAAACCACCACCCAAATCAACACGGGTGATGTTATGGCCATCTTCCCGTAACAAAGACACCAGTTCTGCCACGCGGACGAAGGCATCTTCCAGCGGCTGCAGGTCGGTCAGCTGCGAACCGATATGCACATCCACGCCTTCAATGCGGATGCCCGGCAGGGCGGCTGCACGCGCATAGATATCCCGCGCCTGTGTCCAGGGCAGGCCAAACTTGTTTTCGGACTTGCCGGTCGCAATCTTTTCATGCGTCTTGGCATCAACATCCGGGTTGATACGCAGGGCCACCGGGGCTTCTAGCACCATATCGACCGCCACCTGGTTGAGCAATTCAAGCTCAGGCTCTGATTCGACGTTGAACTGCAAAACACCAGCAGCAAGCGCCGCCCGCATTTCGTCCTCCGTCTTGCCAACGCCGGAAAACACAATCTTGCTAGCCGGGATGCCGGCCTTCATGGCGCGTGCCAGCTCGCCGCCAGAGACAATATCAGCCCCGGAGCCAAGGCTGGCCAGCGTGCGTAAGACGGCGATATTGCTGTTCGCCTTTACCGAATAGCAGACGACCGTATCCATCCCATCGAAGGCGCCGCTGAACACGGTGAAATGTCGTGTCAGAGTTGCAGTGGAATAGCAATAGAACGGCGTACCGACCTGTTCTGCTATCTCAGGGACGGGCATATCTTCTACATGAAGCACCCCGCCGACATAGTTGAAGTGATGCATCAGAGAAGCCCTTCAACAAATGCAACAGATGCATCCGGCGCGCTGCCCGGCGGGGGCATCAATGGCCCTTTGCGGCCACACCCTGCCACGGCCAGAACGCAGACCAACAATGAACAAACCAGAAGATTCCTCATGACAAACGCTCCCGATGCGCCGCAATGGAGGCGCGCACACCACTTGGGGCCGTGCCACCGAAGGACGACCGGCTGGCAACCGAGTTTTCGACGCTGAGCACGTCATAGATATCTGCCGTAATCTGCGGCTCCACGCCTTGCATATCCGCCAATGATAGCTCATGCAGCATGCAGCCCTGGTCTTCCGCCATCTTTACCAGTGTACCGGTAATGTGATGCGCATTGCGGAACGGAATGTCGGCCACCCGCACCAACCAGTCTGCAATATCAGTCGCCGTGGAAAAGCCGGAAGACGCAGCATCATGCAGGCGTTCGGTATTGAATGCCATGTCCCCAACCATGCCGGTAATGGCAGACAGACCCAATTGCAGCGAATCGAACGCGTCAAAGGCGGGTTCCTTGTCTTCCTGCATGTCCTTGGAATAGGCCAGTGGCAGGCCCTTGAGAACAATCAGCATTGTATTCAGCGAGCCGATGATGCGGCCAACCTTGGCGCGAACCAGCTCGGCGGCATCCGGGTTGCGCTTTTGCGGCATAATGGACGACCCGGTCGAAAAGGAATCGCTCAGCGAGATGAATCCAAACTGAGCGCTAGACCACACGACGAGTTCTTCCGAAAAACGCGACAGATGCATCGCCGCAATGGCACAGCAGGACAGGAACTCCGCCACGAAGTCACGGCTGGAGACGGCATCCATGCTGTTGGCCATGGGTGCATCAAACCCCAGCGCTGACGCTGTCGCATGCCGGTCAATGGGGAACGACGTGCCTGCGAGCGCGGCCGCTCCAAGCGGGCTTTCATTTAACCGCGTGCGGCAGTCGGCAAAGCGGGACTGGTCCCGCCGCGCCATTTCAACATAGGCGAGCAGGTGGTGCCCGACCGTAACCGGCTGGGCAGACTGCAAATGGGTAAAGCCGGGCATAATGGCATCGGCATGGGCTTCTGCCTGGTCCAAGAGCGTATTCTGGAAGGCTGTCAGCCCTGCATCAATCTGGTCGATGGCGTCCCGCGTCCAGAGGCGGAAATCCGTCGCCACCTGGTCATTCCGCGACCGGGCGGTGTGCAGGCGCCCGGCGGCATCGCCAATCAACTCCCGCAAGCGGGTTTCCACATGCATGTGGATGTCTTCCAGCGCCGGGTCCAGGGTTATTTCACCCCGTTCAAACTCACCAAGGATCTGGTCGAGCCCGGAGTCAATGGCCTGGCCATCTTCTTTCGACAGAATGTCGCTGGCCACAAGCATAGCGCAATGAGCCTTTGACCCGGCAATGTCCTGCCGGTACAACCGCTGATCAAAGCTGATCGAGGCGTTGATTTGCGCCATGATCTCTGCCGGGCCCTGGCCAAACCGGCCGCCCCACAACGCATTGGTTGCCTTATGATTCGTTTCGTTGTCACTCATGCTCGTCATACCCTTGCGCTGGCCACAATTGTGCCACGCAAACTGTCTCAATGGGTCCTTATTGCCCTAAGCGCCGGGTTATATGCCTCTTGCAGCCCCGAGGGCAACCCCGAGCCTGAGAATTCGGCACCCGAGACAATGCAGTCTGTTGCCGCAGAAGACGCTTTTTCACCCGATTCTGAATGGCCTTTGGCCATGCTGCGCAATGCGCCTGTGGCCTATCCGCCCAGCGCCTTCCTTGATGCCGACCTCCAGCCGGTATGGCTAAACGAGCGCAACGCGAAGCTGACCGTGTTGAATTTCTGGGCTACCTGGTGCGGCCCCTGCAAAGAAGAGATGCCGTCACTAGACGCCCTACAAGCCCGCTTTGACCCCAAGGACATCTATGTTCTGACCCTGTCGAATGACCGCAAGGGGCCTGAGGTGGTCCTGCCCTATTTTGAGAAGGCCGGGCTGACGCAGCTTAAGCCCTATTACGAAGAAAACCTCTCCCTCAGCCGGGTTATGGGCGTGCAAGGCTACCCAAACACCGTCGTGCTTGACCAAGAAGGGCGCGAGTTGGCACGAGTTGTAAAACCTGCTGACTGGAACGGACCCGAGGCCGTTGGCTTTTTAGAGAAGCTGTTGGCGCTGCAAAATTAGCGCCCACAACTAACGGGTCGGCACCGGCTGGTCGCCCGAATAGTCGTAAAAGCCTTTGCCGGATTTGCGACCCATCCAGCCCGCTTCCACATATTTCACCAAGAGTGGGCAGGGGCGATACTTAGAGTCGGCCAAACCATCATAGAGCACCTGCATGATCGACAGGCAGGTATCGAGCCCGATGAAATCGGCCAGCTCCAGCGGCCCCATGGGGTGATTCGCGCCCAGTTTCATGGCTGTATCAATCGCCTCGACCGTCCCGACCCCTTCATACAGCGTATAGACAGCCTCATTGATCATGGGGATCAACAGGCGGTTGACGATAAAGGCGGGGAAGTCTTCCGCATTAGTGGTAATTTTGCCCAACCCGTCGCAAAATTTACTGGCGTAGGCATAGGTGGCCTCTTCCGTGGCGATCCCCCTGATCAGCTCCACCAGTTCCATCATCGGCACCGGGTTCATGAAATGGATACCGATAAACTTGCCGGGCCGGTCGGTGGCTGCCGCCAGGCGGGTGATGGAAATGGATGACGTGTTGGAGGCCAGATAGGTTTCCGGCTTGAGGTGTGGGCAGAGTTCTTCGAAGACGCCAACTTTGGTGTCTTCATCTTCCGTGGCAGCCTCAATCACGAGGTCGCAATTGCCCAGCTCGGCCATGCTCCCCACTACAGAAATACGGCCCATGGCCGCATCCACTGCGTCGTCGGGGATCATTTTACGGATTGCCTGGCGCGTCAGATTTGCCTGAATACGCCCGAGGCCGTCTTCGGCAACGCCTGCGGCCTTGTCGAAGATCAGGACGTCATGACGAGCAAGGGCGCAGACATGTGCAATGCCTGCGCCCATTTGGCCTATGCCAATTATGCCGATTGTTTCGCTCATAGACACAGTCTAAGAGCGAGGCAGGTCTGTTAGTCAAGCGCCTTTTCGAGTTCCGGCACAGCCTGGAACAGGTCAGCAACAAGGCCGTAATCAGCAACCTGGAAGATCGGTGCTTCTTCGTCCTTATTGATGGCGACGATGACTTTAGAGTCTTTCATGCCGGCGAGATGCTGGATCGCGCCGGAAATGCCAACAGCGATATACAGCTCTGGGGCCACAATCTTACCGGTCTGGCCGACCTGGTAATCGTTGGGCATGAAGCCGGCATCAACAGCAGCGCGGGACGCGCCAACAGCTGCGCCGAGCTTGTCAGCAACAGCTTCAATCAGGGCGAAGTTTTCACCAGAACCCATACCGCGACCACCAGAAATCACGATGCTGGCAGCCGTCAGTTCCGGACGGTCTGAAACCGCCAGGTCTGCGCTGACAAAGCTGGAAATGCCGGGGTCGTCGGCTGCACCAACACTTTCAACAGCGCCAGAGCCACCTTCAGCAGCTGCGGCATCGAACGCCGTGCCACGAACGGTGAAGACCTTTTTGGCGTCGCTGGACTGGACCGTTGCCATGGCGTTACCAGCATAGATCGGACGGATGAATGTGTCCGGGCCTTCAACGCTGACAATGTCAGAAATCTGCGCAACGTCGAGCAGGGCTGCAACGCGGGGCATGATGTTCTTGCCAGACGTGGTGGCCGGGGCCAGCAAATTGTCGTAGTCGCCTGCAAGGGAAACCAGCAGCGGGGCAACAGCTTCGGCCAGCGGGTGGGCATAGGCTGCATCGTCAGCAACCAGCACCTTGCGGACACCGGCAACCTTGGCAGCAGCTTCGCCAACTGCACCACAGCCGGAACCGGCAACCAGAATGTCGACGTCGGCACCCATGTCGAGGGCGGCGGTGACAACGTTCAGCGTTGCGGCATTGAGTTCTTCATTATTGTGTTCTGCGAGGACCAGGCTAGCCATTAGATCACTCCCGCTTCGTCTTTGAGTTTCTGGACGAGTTCTTCAACCGATTCGACAATGATGCCGGCTTCGCGCTTGGCGGGCTCAGCAACATACAGGGTTGTCAGGCGTGGCGTTACGTCAACGCCGTAGTCGCCAACCGTCTTGGTGTCGAGCGGCTTCTTCTTGGCCTTCATGATGTTAGGCAGCGTTGCATAACGCGGCTCATTCAGGCGCAAGTCAGTGGTCACTATCGCCGGCAGGTTAAGGGCAACTGTTTCCAGGCCACCATCAACCTCACGGGTAACTTCGACCTTGTCGCCAGCCAGCTTCACTTCGGAAGCAAACGTGCCCTGCGGCCAGCCAAGAAGGGCTGCCAGCATCTGGCCTGTCTGGTTGGAATCGTCATCGATTGCCTGCTTGCCGAGGATGACCAGGCCAGGCTGTTCTTCATCAACAACAGCCTTGAGCAGCTTGGCGACGACCAGCGGTTCCACGTCGCTGTCTTCCTCAATCAGGATTGCGCGGTCAGCACCCATAGCCAGGGCGGTGCGCAGTGTTTCTTGACACTGAGACGGGCCAATGGATACGGCGATTACTTCTTCCGCTTCACCGGATTCCTTCTTCTGCAGCGCCTCTTCAACGGCGATTTCGTCGAAGGGGTTCATGGACATTTTTACATTGGCGAGGTCAATGCCGGTATTGTCGGCTTTAACGCGTGCCTTCACGTTGTAGTCGATCACCCTTTTTACGGGCACGAGAATTTTCATGGGAATGCAGCTCCTGCAATTGTTTGCCCCTCTGAATGGGGCATTTGTGCGGGGCGAGAATTATACTACGGACATAGCGGTGTCAACGCTTGCGAAACCGCCCTTTCAATGCGTCTGAACAGACCGGAAATGTCAGCCCTAGCGATTGTCGCCAGGCACCCAGAGAACATCGGCCTGACCACCATCGTTCAGGAAGCGCCCCAGCACGAAAAGGTGGTCTGACAGGCGGTTAAGATACTTGATGGCAACCGGGTTGATTTCGGTCTGCTCGGCAACGGCAATGGCGTCGCGCTCTGCCCGGCGACAAATAGTGCGCGCCAGGTGCAAATGGGCCGATGCGGGCGAGCCACCCGGCAGCACGAAGGAATTGAGCGGCTCAAGCGACTCGTTCATCGAATCGATTTCCTGCTCCAGCCGGTCGACCTGCGCTTGTTCAATGCGCAAGGCCCCTTCCATCTGCTCACTATGCGGCGTAGCCAGGTCTGCACCCAGGTCGAACAGGTCGTTCTGGATACGAGACAGCATATCATCGGCATCACCGCTGGTGTGCAAACGCGCCAGACCAATGGTGGCATTGGTTTCATCAACCGTGCCATAGGCTTCAATGCGCGGGGCGTGCTTGGGCAGACGAGAACCGTCTACCAGCGACGTCTCCCCACCATCGCCACCTCGGGTGTATATCTTCGTCAGCTTGACCATGGGGTTACTCCACCGGGTCCGGGCCTAAGAGAACATCAACAGACCGATCATCAAAACAGCCACGAACTGGCTGACCACGCGGGCCACCATCAGCTTGTTGCCGTATTTTTCGTTGAATTCGCCACCCTTCGCCATGCCAATGACGCCGGTAAACAGAATGGCCAGCACCACCAACAGCGAAATGATGATCAGTATAATCCGCCAGTCCATGACCAGCCTCCCGGGATCAGTTCGATTCCATCAACCGTCGGGTAATGACCTCTGCCTGGATTTCCGCGGCTCCTTCAAAGATGTTGAGGATGCGGGCATCACACAGCACGCGGCTGATTGTGTATTCCTGAGCATAACCGTTACCGCCGTGAACCTGTAGGGCATTATCTGCACAGGCCCAGGCAACACGGGCACCCAGCAGCTTGGCCATGCCGGCTTCCAGGTCGCAGCGGAAGCCCTGGTCCTTCTGGCGGGCAGCATGATAGCTGAGCTGACGGGCGATCATGATTTCCACGACCATCCAGGCCAGTTTGCCAAAGACGCGGGGGAATTCATAAATCGGGCGCGAAAACTGGACGCGTTCCTGCGCATAGGTCAGGCCCAACTCCAGCGCACATTGGGCAACACCAATGGCGCGCGCAGCCGTCTGAATTCGCGCAGATTCGAACGTCGTCATCAGCTGCTTAAAGCCATTGCCTTCAGCCTGACCCAGCAGGTTTTCAGCCTTCACGTTGAATTCATCGAAGCCGAGTTCGTATTCCTTCATGCCACGATAGCCGAGCACTTCAATTTCACCGCCGGACATGCCTTCGGCGGGAAAATCCGTTTCTTCATTCATGCGCGGCTTTTCAGCCAGGAACATGGAGAGGCCGGAATAATTGTTCGTGTCCGGGTCCGTGCGGGCCAGCAGGGTCATCACATCAGCACGGGCGGCATGGGTGATCCATGTCTTGTTACCGGTGATCTTGTAAGTGTCGCCATCCTTGACGGCGCGGGTCCGCAGGCTACCAAGGTCGGAGCCAACGCCCGGTTCGGTAAACACAGCGGTCGGCAGAATTTCACCGGAAGCGATTTTCGGCAGCCATTGCTGTTTCTGCTCTTCCGTACCACCGTTCAGGATCAACTCTGCCGCAATTTCAGAGCGCGTGCCGAGCGAGCCAACACCGATATAACCACGGCTGAGTTCTTCAGAGACCACGCACATGGCCATCTTGCCCATGCCGAACCCGCCATATTCTTCCGGGATCGTCAGGCCGAAGACACCAAGGTCACCCATCTGCTGCACAACGTCGGCAGGAATCAATTCATCCTTGAGGTGCCATTCATGGGCTTCATCGATCACCTTTTCATCGGCAAAGCGATGGAATTGGTCGCGGATCATGTCCATGGTTTCATCAAGGCCGGTGTCACCGAAAGCACCGGTGGCCACCGAATCGGCGACTAACTCAGCAATACGCGCCCTCACGCCTTCTGTATTGCCGCCCAGACGCAGGGTCTTGACCGCCGGCAGCGCCAGGAAAGCATTGATTTCATCTTCATCAACGCCCAATTCGGCAATACGCAGGATTTCGCCTTGGCTCATGGGAATGCCACCGGCAATCTGCGCCAGATATTCACCACTTGCCGCCTGCAGGATCAGCTGTTCCAGCTCGCCATAGCGGCCTTCGGCTTCCAAATTGCGACCCCAGGCCAGCATGTGGCGCAGCGCCTCCACATAGGTGGTGAACCAGGCAAAGCCATGGGCCGGGTGCTGATGCGCCTGCAGCAGCTTACGGTCGACCCGACCATCGCGCACGATCAGGTCTGCCACCGCCATACGGACGGTGCCTGCCAGATTGTCAGTGGCGGTAACCGCCTCTTCACACAGGTCGAAAAGATTATCTAGGGTGATGGTCTCGGCGTTATCAGTCATGTTCTTTGCTCTTGCTTATGTGCCTGCGGCAGTATGGTTCTTTACGCGTCTCATCCTGCAGGGGATCAGAGCGCAGCGCCTGCTTCGATAGCTTCATCCAACGTGGTCATGCCCGGCTTGGCAGCGGACACCAGCACAGCCATGTTGCCCGGCAGATGTTCGTTGCGCCACATCTTCATGTGCGCTTCGGGAATTTCTGCCCACGGGAAGGCTTCCGACATGCAAGGGTCAATACGCTTTTCAATAACCATGCGGTTGGCTTCAGACGCCTGCTTGAGGTTAGCAAAGTGGCTACCCTGAATGCGCTTCTGGCGCATCCAGACAAAGCGGGCATCAAACGTCAAATTGTAACCCGTCGTACCGGCACAGAAGACAACCATGCCACCGCGCTTCACAACAAAGCAGCTGACCGGGAAGGTGGTTTCGCCGGGGTGCTCAAACACCATGTCGACGTCCACACCCTTGCCGGTGATGTCCCAGATGGCCTTGCCAAATTCGCGGACCTTCTTGGAATAGGCACCATACTGTTCGGCATCGCCCACTGGCGGCAATTGGCCCCAGCAGTCAAAGTCCTTGCGGTTGATGACGCCCTTGGCACCCAGGCCCATCACGAAGTCGCGCTTGGATTCATCAGAAATCACGCCAATCGCGTTGGCGCCGGCAGCCGCAATCAGCTGCACAGCCATGGAGCCGATACCACCAGAGGCACCCCAAACCAGAACGTTCTGGCCGGGCTTGAGGTCGTGCGGCATGTGGCCAAACAGCATGCGGTAGGAGGTCGCCAACGTCAGTGTGTAGCAAGCGGCTTCTTCCCAAGACAGGTGCTGCGGGCGCGGCATCAACTGGCGAGACTGAACGCGGGCAAACTGGGCGAAAGACCCATCGGGTGTTTCATAGCCCCAGATCTTCTGGGACGGGGAAAGCATAGGCTCGCCGCCGTTACATTCCTCATCGTCGCCATCGTCGCGGTTACAGTGAACCACCACTTCGTCACCCACCTTAAAGCGGGTAACCCGGGCGCCGACCTTGTAGACAATGCCAGACGCATCAGAACCAGCGATGTGATATTCAGCCTTGTGCACATCGAAGGCAGAAATCGGCGTGCCCAGTGAGGCCCATACACCGTTGTAGTTCACGCCAGCGGCCATCACCAGAACCAGCACTTCGTCATCTGCAATTTCGGGCGTGTCAACGACCTCGAGCTGCATAGCCTTGTCCGGGGCGCCTTCGCGCTCACGCCGGATGGCCCAGGCATGCATTTTAGGGGGCACGTGGCCGATGGGGGGAATCTCACCAACGCCGTAAAGGTCTTTTACTTCCTGGGTCGCCATGGGTTTCTCTCCTGCACGGGGGTGTCGCCTTTGGTCGGGCGATCTGTTTTACAGCGTGGCGTGTCTTATGATAGTCCGGGGGTGTGGTTCAACAGAAAACACAACAACCATGGCAAAGCGCTGCTGCTTTTGCTAATGACGCGCGTCAAATCAACCCCCGCCCCTGCGGCACCAAGACGGATAAAGCGCCAAGATGACACAGCAAAAAGACCGCCCCTGGCTGTTTCGGACCTATTCAGGTCATTCCTCTGCCCGTGCTTCCAACGAATTGTACAAGACCAATCTGGCCCGCGGCCAAACCGGTCTGTCGGTCGCTTTCGACCTGCCCACACAAACGGGCTACGATTCGGACCATGCGCTCGCCAAGGGCGAAGTCGGCAAGGTCGGCGTGCCCGTGGGGCATCTGGGCGACATGCGCACATTGTTTGACGGCATCCCGCTCGAGCAGATGAACACGTCCATGACGATCAACGCCACGGCGCCCTGGTTATTGGCGCTGTATATTGCCGCAGCTGAAGAACAGGGGGCTGACCGGTCCAAGCTGACCGGCACGGTCCAGAACGACATCATCAAGGAATATCTCTCCCGCGGGACGTATATCTTCCCACCGGCACCGAGCATGAAGCTGACAGGCGACGTCATCAGCTTCACTTATAAAGAACTACCCAAGTGGAACCCCACCAATGTGTGTTCCTACCACCTGCAGGAAGCAGGGGCCACGCCCGTGCAGGAACTGGCCTTTGCCCTGGCAACCGCCATGGCTGTGCTGGACGAAGTAAAGGCCTCTGGCCAGGTGCCCGATGCCGACTTTGCCAAGGTCGTTGGACGCATCAGCTTTTTTGTGAATGCCGGTGTGCGGTTTGTGACCGAGTTGTCGAAAATGCGGGCCTTTACCGAAATGTGGGACGACATCTGCCAGAACCGCTATGGCGTGGAAGACCCCAAATTACGACGCTTCCGCTATGGCGTGCAGGTGAACTCGCTAGGTCTGACAGAACAACAGCCCGAAAATAACGTCTACCGCATTCTGCTGGAAATGCTGGCCGTAACCCTGTCGAAGAATGCCCGCGCCCGTGCGGTGCAGCTGCCGGCCTGGAACGAAGCCCTTGGCCTGCCTCGCCCGTGGGACCAGCAATGGAGCCTGCGGATGCAGCAGGTGCTTGCCTTTGAGACAGATCTGCTGGAATATGGCGACATCTTTGATGGGTCTGTCGAGATCACCCGCAAGGTAGAAAGCCTGAAGGAAGAAGCACTGGCTGAGCTGGCCCGCATTGAAGAAATGGGCGGGGCCGTGGCTGCCATTGAAAATGCTTATCTGAAACAGCAGCTGGTCATCTCCAACACCGCGCGCATGGCCGCCATTGAAAGCGGCGAACAGACGCTCGTGGGCGTTAACGCCTATACAGATAGTGCCGATTCGCCACTGACGGCCACGGACGGCGATGCCATCCTGACCGTGGACGACTCAGCCGAAACAGACCAATTGACCATTCTGCAAGCCTGGCGCGACCAGCGCGACCAAAGTGCTGTTGATGCCGCCATTGCCGAGCTGAAAACAGCTGCCAGCGAAGGCCGCAACATTATGGAGCCTTCCATCGCGGCCGCCAAAGCAGGTGTCACCACCGGTGAATGGGGCCAGATATTGCGTGACACCTATGGTGAATATCGCGCGCCCACGGGCGTGGGCCATGGCTCTGCCGATAGCTCTGGCAATATGGACGAGGTGCGCGCGCTCGTCGATGAAGTGTCCAACCGCCTGGGCCGCCGCATCAAGGTATTGGTGGGCAAGCCGGGGCTGGATGGCCATTCCAACGGGGCAGAGCAGATCGCCGTGAAGGCGCGCGATGCCGGCATGGAAGTTGTCTATGAAGGCATTCGTCTCACACCCGCACAGATCGTGGGCGCTGCCCTTGAAGAAGGGGTTCACCTTGTGGGTCTTTCAATCCTGTCGGGCAGCCATGTCGCGCTGGTACAGGACGTGCTGACCCGCATGCGCGAGGCGGGCATTGGCCATATCCCCGTTATTGCAGGCGGCATCATTCCGCCCGACGACGCTGAGACACTGAAAGCCGCAGGCGCTGCCGCCATCTACACGCCGAAGGACTATCAGCTCGCTGACATCATGGCCGACATTGCCCGGCTGGTGGATGCCGAATTCCCGCAAGCAGCGGAGTAAACCAACACCCTTTCAAGAATATTTGCCACGCGGCACAACATCCCCTATATTATACGATGTAAATCATATGTAGACAGCAATGCCGAAGGGGAGACAGAGGCCATGGCTACCAAACTTGAAGACGCACCAGACCATATGCTCGGCAATGGCCGACCGGTCACCGAAGAACAGACCGTCACGGAACTGAAGGTAACTGGCAACATCCCGCCCGAGCTGGATGGTCGTTATGTCCGTGCGGGCGGCAACCAGAAGCAGGGCTATAGCGCCCACCCCTTCCTGGGAGATGGCATGATCCATGGCGTGCGCCTGCGCGACGGCAAGGCCGAATGGTACCGCAACCGCTGGGTTGAAACGCCCTTCATTACCAACCCGGACCTCAATGCCACCGACCCCGCTGTGATGATGGACATGAAGTCCTCCAAGGCCAACACCCATGTGCTGGGCCATGCGGGCAAGATTCTGGCGCTGGAAGAAGCCCACTTCCCCTATGAGCTGAATGCAGACCTGAGTACTGTTGGCGTAACAGACTTTGCGGGCAAGCTGCAGGGCCCGTTTACGGCGCATCCGAAGATCTGCCCCATCACCGGCGAGCTGATCGGCTTTGGCGCGTCCTTCATTCCGCCCAACCTGCGTTATCATCGCGTCTCTGCCGATGGCGAACTGGTGCAGTCAGAAGAAATCACCATCGGTGGTCCGGTGATGATGCATGACTTCAACATCACCGAGAATTACGTGATCTTCATGGACCTGCCTGCCGTGTTCGATATGAACATGGCCATGAGCGGCGACATGCCGATCCGTTGGGACGACGATTATCCCTCCCGTCTGGGTGTGATGCCGCGCGACGGCAATGACGCGCAGGTCAAATGGTTCGAGATCAACCCATGCTATGTGTTCCACCCGATGAACGCCTATGAAGAGGGCGACAAGATCATCCTCGACGTAGCGCGCTATGACTATATCTGGCGTGAATCCGCCATGGACTTCCCGCCCTCATCCATGTGGCGGTGGACCATCGACATGACCAGCGGCAAGGTGCACGAAGAACAGGTCGACGATCTGGGCGTGGAATTCCCCCGCGTTGCTGACGACAAGGTCGGCCAGAAGCACCGCTATGGCTACACCATGCGCATGAGCCCGAGCGACGACCCGACCCAGGCCGAAGGTGGCGTTCGCAAATATGACTGCGAAACCGGCGAGACGTCCGACATCCTTTATGGCAAGGGCCGCGTTGGTGGCGAGCCTGTCTTTGCTCCGTCGGCGAAGCACGGCAGCGAAGATGACGGCTATCTGATGACCTATGTCTATGATGCCGCCACCGACAGCAGCCAACTGGTGATTATGGATGCAGCCTCCATGGACAATGAGCCCGTGGCGGTTATTGACCTGCCGCGCATTCCCAGCGGGTTCCACGGCAGCTGGATTCCTTCATCTGTCGTAGCGTAGCGCTACACCTGAAATACGAGCGGCGGAGCTTCGCCTATCTGGCCTTTACCAGTCTGGCAAGCTCCGCCATTCATCATCTGTCCCCTGTACCGCTTTTTCAGCGTCATAGGCGTAGAGCCATGTCTGCTGTTTGGTGAAGCCACCGCCCGTCTGTTCACCAATGTTGCGGAAGCGGTTATTGCGCGCCTCCACCTCTGCCGGATCGTCAATATGATACCAGCCCTGGGCATTGCGGGAATGCTGCACCATTCGTGTAGCCCGGTCGTGACGCAGGCCTTCATACTTGCCCAAAGCCGCTTGCACGTCCTCCGGGCTATCTGACAGACAGCGACCCAACACCCATGCATCCTCAACACTTTGGACCGCCCCCTGCGCGTGATACGGCAACATGGCGTGGGCGGCATCGCCCATCACGGCAATATGCCCTTGGGTCCAGTGACCCAAAGGTTGGCGGTCGTATAATGCTGTCACAAAGAGTGAGTCTGTTGCGTCAATGATCTGCTTTGGTAGGTCGTACCAGCCTTCAAAGGCTCGCAGCACTTCATCCTTGCTGGCAGTCTGAGACCAGGACTCGCGTTTTTCATCTTCTGTCTGGCCCAGCGCCAGCCAGTTCAACTCGCGGCCACCGGCAACATAGTAAAAGACAAAGGACAGGCGAGGTCCCATCACGATGTAGGACGACACGGGGATGTCCAGATGCGCCAATTTGTCGGCGGGCACAATGCCTCGCCAGGCCACATAGCCTGATGGCCGCATTTCATCGGGCCGGAAGATACGCTCCCGGACAAGCGAATGAATACCGTCTGCCCCGATGAGCACATCACCTTTGTGCCGGGTGCCGTCAGCGGAGACAGCCCAAACACCTTCGGCATCCTGCCCAATTTCAGCGACCTGCACATTCATCTGCACGCGGTCCATGTTCAGCCGGTTGGTGAGCGAGGCGATCAGGTCACGCCGGTGTGCATGGTAATAGGCCGCCCCGAATGTTTCTTTCACCATGGGCATCAGTGGCGTGCGCAGGACAATCTCGCCCGTGTCCCAAGACACCATCTTGTGGCAATCGGGCTCTGTCACATAGGTGGGCAGGTCTGCCCCCAGGCCCAACTGTTCCAAGATTCGCACCCCATTGGGGCTCAGCTGAATGCCTGCGCCCACGTCGCCAAATTCACTGGCCTGCTCCAACACCACATAGTCGAGCCCCAATTGCTCTAATGTCAGCGCCAGGGCCGACCCGCCAATACCTGCACCAATGATGATAACCCGCATGAGCTACTCCCTCCATCCCGCTATCATCATAGCCGGGTGCGGGACAATTTGAGCAAACAATTGCGCTGGCCGCCAAAAAGGCTCTAGGCTGCAGGCACCTCATTTCAACGATCCAGGCGCCTCCATGAAAATTGCTTCCCTGCCCGCCCCGCTTGCGAGCCGCCTGATCTTTGCCTTTGGTTTTGGCTTCCTACTGTCGATGTTTACACGCTCGGCCTCCAATGTACTCAAACAACCCATGCAGGCAGAGCTGATGATGGGTGAAGAAGCCATCAGCCTGGCGCTCGGCACCTCCTTCTTCATCGCCTTTGCCGTGATGCAATTGCCCGTCGGCGTGCTGTTGGACCGTTACGACCCCCGCAAAGTCAATGCGGGCCTTATGCTAGTCGCAGCCGGTGGTGCGGTGACCATGGCCTTCAGCAACGAAGCCTATTGGCTCATGGTCGGCCGGGTAATGATGGGCGCGGGCTTTGCCGCTGGCATGATGGGGTCCCTGAAAGTCTATTCGCTGTGGTTCCCGCAAGACCGCCTGCCGACCATGAATTCCATCCAGTTCATGATTGGCGTCGTTGGTGCGCTTTCGGCGACCAAGCCGACGCAGATGCTGCTGAATTATCTGGACTGGCGCGAGTTTTACCTGCTGTTTGGCGGGTTGACGGTGCTGGCTGCGATAATTCTGGTCACGGTCGCCCCTCGCCATGACACGCCGCCCAATGGGGAGACATTGGCCAAGCAGATCGGTGGTATTAAGCGCATCTATACCGATGCCCATTTCTGGCGCATTGCGCCATGGATTTTCCTGTCGGTCGGCGTCTCGCAGGGACTGGGCACGCTTTATGTGCTGCCATACCTGACCGAAGTGGCGAATTTTACCCGCGGTGATGCAGCCACCTCGCTGATGCTTGTCTCCGGCGTCACCATCATCAATTTCGCATTGCTGGGCCCCTTTGCCGAATTCTTGGCCCGAAAAGGGTTTGATTATATGACCCTGCCCGTTGCGGGGTTGATAATCTCTATGGTGCTGTTATGCCTGCTGACCTTGCAGGTTCAGTTCGCCGTACTGCCGATCTGGATGTTCTGGTCGATGACGGTAGGCGTCACCACATTGATTTTTGCGGGCATGACAAAAGCCTTTCCGACAGACCTGATGGGCCGGGTCTACACCGCTTTTAACCTGCTGGGCTTCCTGTTTACCGCCGTGGTGCAATGGTTGATCGGCCGGGTGCTCGACCTGTACCCCCGCACGGCAGATGGGGCAGCGGCAGCAGAAGGCTACCAGACGGCCTTTGCCATTCTGCTTGGCATTCAGGTCGCTGGCATGGTGTGGTATTTCTGGGCCAGACGCAGCGGCTTTGGTGCTACGACCATGGTGGAGAAAGACACACAAAATGGCTGATGGCCAATCAGCAAATATGGATGAACAGGCGCTGTTCAGCGGCACCCAGGAAGTTGCCCCCGATCGCCGTTTTGACATGGCCAAACTACAGGCCTTCATGGAAGAGCATGTAGACGGCTTTTCCGGCACGGTAGAAGCACGCGAGTTCAGAGGCGGCCAGTCCAACCCCACCTATGCGCTGACCGCCGGCGGCAAACGCTATGTGATGCGCCGCAAACCACCGGGAGTGCTGGCCAAATCTGCCCATGCCGTAGACCGCGAATTTCGGGTGATGTCTGCGCTGGGCGACACTGACGTGCCCGTGCCCAAGACCTACGCCCTGTGCACCGATGAAAGCGTGATCGGCACGTGGTTTTACATTATGGACTACGTAGAAGGACGAATCATCTGGGGCAATGAAATGCCCGACTCCGACCCGGAGGAACGCGCTGCTGTTTATGAGTCCATGATCAAGACCATGGCCAAGCTGCATGCGGTCGACCATGTCGCCGTGGGGCTGGAAACTTATGGCAAGCCAACAGACTATGTAGCCCGGACGCTTAATCGTTTTATTAGCCAGTATCAGGAACCGGAGACAATGAAAATTCCGGAGATGGACCAACTGGCTGAATGGCTACCCGCCAATATCCCGGCCGACGTGCCGCCTTCGATTGTACATGGCGACTTCAAACTGGCTAATCTGGTGCTGCACCCGACAGAGCCAGAGGTCATCGCCATTCTGGATTGGGAGCTGTCGACCATCGGCAACCCCTATGCAGACCTCGCCTGCCATTGCCTGCCCTATCACTATGGCCCGGACATTGAAGGGGGCATGCGCGACATTGACCGGGCGGCCATGGGCATCCCGGATGAAGATGCGCATGTGGCAGCCTATTGCCGCCATGCCGGGTTGAGCGAAGTGCCGGACTGGTTCTATTACATGGCTTTTATGCTGTTCCGCCATGCGGCCATTTCACTGGGCATTTTGCGGCGGGCAGAAGAAGGCACAGCGGCCAGTGAGCACGCCCGTAAAATGGGCCTGCGTGCCTACCCCATGTCGGCGGCTGCGATGGCGATTGTTGATACAATGAAATAATCGCCCCTGACTTTTCCCGTTACAGCCAAAGACTATGTGCCTATAGTCTTGCCGAATTGGCGTGGTCGCCAAAACGAATCAACTCGCCAGCCCAGAAGTATGTGGGTCGGCCAAACGGGGAACGAAAATGGATTTTACAATTCCTGAAGATATCCAGACCAAACTGGATGAACTTGATGCCTTCATCGAGAAGGAAATCAAACCACTGCAGGCGCAGGACGATAACGAACGCTTTTTCGACCATCGTCGTGAGAACAGCCGCACGGACTGGGACAATGATGGCCAGCCCAATGAAGAATGGGAAGAGCTGCTGCGCGAAATGCGTCGCCGGGCCGATGCTGCCGGTCACCTGCGTTATGCCCTGCCGAAGGAAGTTGGCGGCTCCGCTGGCTCGAACCTGGGCATGGCCATTATCCGCGACCATTTGGCCGCCAAGGGCCTGGGCCTGCATAACGACTTGCAAAACGAGTCGTCCATCGTCGGTAACTTCCCGTTCGTGCACATGCTGATGAATTTCGCCAGCGACGAACACAAGGAACAATTCCTGGAGCCGAGCATTCAGGGTAAAGCCCGTGTCGCCTTCGGCCTGACAGAACCGAACCACGGGTCTGACGCCACCTGGATGGAAACAAATGCCGTGCGCGATGGCGACGACTGGATCATCAATGGCGAGAAAATGTGGAACACCGGCCTGCACGCCGCCACCCATGACATGATCTACGCCCGCACATCCGGCAAGGACGGCGATGCCAATGGCATTACCTGCTTCTTCGTGCCGACCGACGCGCCAGGCTTCAAGGTTGAACGCTTTGTGTGGACCTTCAACATGCCCACCGACCACGCGCATGTATCGTTGAAGAATGTACGCGTGCCGAACTCCGCCATCTTCGGTGAAGAAGGACAAGGTCTGGCTGTTGCCCAGACCTTCCTGCATGAAAACCGCATTCGTCAGGCTGCCTCAGGCGTGGGTGTTGCAGATTACTGCATTCGTGAAAGCGTGGAATATGCCCGTAACCGTAAGGTCTTCGGCGAACCCATCGCCATGAAACAGGCCATTCAGTTCCCGCTGGCAGAGCTGGCCACCGAATGTGAAATGACCCGCTGGCTGGTGCGCAAAACCGCCTGGGAATTGGACAAGAAGAACCACATGCAGGTGTCTGACGCTGTATCCATGTGTAACTATCGTGGTAACCGCCTGGCCTGTAACGCAGCGGACCAGGCCATCCAGACTCATGGCGGCATGGGCTATTCGCGTGAAAAGCCGTTCGAGCACATTTACCGCCACCACCGCCGCTACCGGATTACCGAAGGGTCGGAGGAAATCCAGATCCGCAAGGTTGCCGGGCATCTGTTCGGCATTCAGGGCCCGAACAAGCGGCCCATGTAGTCGACTGAACGAGGAACCGAATGATGAGCGTGGCGGTCAGTGATTTTGAACACACACTTTTCGATGTGTCAGACCACGTCGCCACGATCACCCTTAACCGGCCCGAGGTTCACAACGGGTTGAACCGCCGGGCCTATGACGAGCTGGAATCTTCATTCCTGCTCGCTCATGACGACTCCGAGATTCGCTGCGTCATCATTACCGGGGCGGGCAAAAGCTTCTGCTCTGGTGATGATGTCCGCGCGATTATGACCGGGGATGAACGCGAAGACAGTGTTAACCGGCTTAACGCGGTAAAGCCAAAACCCACACCTGCTGCCAGCGCCATCATTGAATGTTCCAAACCAGTGATTGCTGCCGTCAATGGTGCTGCCGTTGGCTGGGGCATGGACCTCTCGCTGATGTGCGACATGCGCATAGCCTCTGACCGCGCCCGGTTTGGTGAGCTGTTCGTCAAACGTGGGCTGGTGACAGATTTGGGCGGGCTGACACGCCTGCCGCTGGTTGTCGGCGTCCAGAAAGCCTCAGAACTTCTCTTCACCGGCGACATCATCGACGCGGCAGAGGCCGAGCGCATTGGCCTGACACTCAAAACCGTGCCCCATGATGACTTGATGGCGGCCACCCGCGAGTTGGCGCTGAAAATTGCCAACAACCCGCCCCTTGCCGTGCAGCACCTCAAGGAAGGCCTGCGCAAAACCACCTACGGCCAGCACCAGGAAATTGGCAGCTGGATCGCCCATACGCTTGGCTTGCTGTTTGAGACAGAAGACCATAAAGAAGGGGTCGCAAGTTTCCTTGAAAAGCGGGAACCCACCTTCAAGGGCCGCTAGAACCAATATCAGGATTCCACGATGGATCAAAAAACCGACACCTCAGCCGTGCCGTTTCTGCCCGTGCCTATGGCAGAACCCAAAGCCACCCTGGAACGCCGCGACAATGGCGAGCTCGTTGTGCATTGCGACTATCCCATCGGCGACTTTGGCCCCTCCATTGTGGCTTTCCTGCATCGTTGGGCGGCTGAAACCCCCAACAATATGTGGCTGGCAGAACGCGGCCATGATGGTGACTGGATCAAGATGAATTATGGCGACGCGCTTACCCGCGTAAACGCCATTTCCCAATATCTGCTGGACCGGGACTTTACTGCGGACACACCTGTCATGGTGCTGTCCGGCAATTCCATTGAGCATGCACTCCTCAGCTTCGGCGCCATGCAGATTGGCGTGCCCTATTCGGCCATCGCCCAGCCCTACTCAACCATGGGCGGCGGCTTCAAGAAGCTGCACCATGTGGTGAATCTGATCAAACCGCGCCTGATCATGGTGCAGGAATGGACGCCCTACGCAGAAGCCCTGTCGCAGCTGGACCTGGATGGTATTGAAGTTGTCTGCGTTGAGGATATCCCCGCAGGGGCGGACGCGACATCTTTCGCTTATCTGTTGGACACCAGCCCGACAGCGGCAGTCATGGCTGCCTATGGCACCACCAATCTGGAAACGGTGGGTAAATATCTGTTTACCTCTGGGTCGACCGGCATGCCCAAGGCCGTGCCACAGACCCAGCGCATGATGTGCGCCAACATGAAGGGGAACGAAATTCTGTTCCCACCCGACCCGGAGAACAAGCCGATCTATCTGGACTGGCTGCCGTGGAACCATTGCTATGGCGGTAATTCCAACTTCAATGCCGTGCTGCGCGACGGCGGTGAATTCTGGATTGATGATGGCCGCCCCCTGCCCGGGCAGTTCGACGCCACCCTGCGGAACCTGCGCGAAGTACGCCCGACCCGCTATCTGGGTGTCGCGACATCCCATGGCATGATGGTCACGGCGCTGGAGAAAGACCCCGAGCTGCGCAAAATCTTTTTCTCGCGCCTGACGCATCTGGGTTATGGCGGCGCCAGCCTGCCCCAGGAAGTGTGGGAGCGCTACCAGACACTCGCTGCCCAGGAAACGGGCCACCGCATCATGTTCTACACGGGCTATGGCTCAACAGAGACCGGGCCTGTGGCTGCCACGCTGTACTGGCCCTATGAAGGCACCGGCAATATTGGCCTACCCATGCCGGGCACAACCATGAAGCTGGTGCCCAACGGATCGAAAATGGAAGTACGCATGAAGGGTGATTCGATCTTCCCCGGCTATTTCCAGATGCCAGAGAAGACCGCTGAAAGCTTCGACGAAGAAGGCTTCTACAAGATCGGTGATGCACTGACGGTGATCGACGACACCGACATCACCCAGGGCATGATGTTCAACGGCCGCGTGGTCGAAGATTTCAAGCTGCTGTCCGGCACCTTTGTAAATGTGGGCAACCTGCGTAACACGGTGAATAATGCCTGTGACCCGGCAATCTTTGACTGTGTCATTACCGGCCACGACAAAGACCATATTGGCTTGCTGGTCTGGCCTAATGTTGAAGGCTGCCAGAAACTGGCCGGGGCCAACCTGCCGGTTGAAGAGCTGGTGCAGAATGACGCGGTCATCAGCCACATCACAGCCTGCCTGAGACAACACAATGCCGAGACAGGCGGCTCCTCCATGCGGATCAGCCGTATTCACCTGATGACGGAAGCGCCGTCAGTTGAAGGCGGCGAAATCACGGAAAAAGGCTATGTAAACCAGCGCACTACGCTGGAGCGACGCGATGTGCTGGTGAAGAAACTCTACGAGGAAGTACCGGGCGACGATGTCATCATCATCGCCTGATTGGCGCTTCACCTAGCGCATTTCATGAATGGCAAGGCGGATGCGGCGCCAATTGTCCGCACCGCTCTCGTCACCGCCATCGCGGGCTTCCTGCTCTTTATGGGCTGCTTCTGCCTCGGCTTTGTCGCCATGGGCTTCAAGAAGTTGCCTTGCATATTCTGCGACTTCGGTCTCTTTCATCATGGTTGGCTCCTTTCTTAGGGGTGGTGTCAAATGACCACCTGCCGTCAGGCCATGAGAGCTTTGACGGCAAGGCCGATGCGGTGCCAGTCCTGCGCCGCCGCATCTTCGCCATTTTCTTCCGCTTCCAGTTCGCTATAGGCGGCGTGTTGTCCCGCCTTTTCGCCATAGGCCTCCATCAAACGTTGGGCCTCGGCGGCGACTTCAGCATCATTCATCATACCACACTCCGGGTTTGTCGTTCACAGGACGAAGCATTACCCGGACAGACCGACGACCGAAATGATCTGGGTCAAAGCAACCCGTTGAGCCCAGATACTATACCCGCAGCATCAAGCCGCCATCCACGCGCAAGGCATGGCCCGTCACAAAGGCGCCGAGGTCGGAGGCGAGAAACAACGCGCCCTTGGCAATATCAATGGGTTCCCCCAGCCGCTTGGCCGCAGACTTCTTGGCCCAGATCTGGGCGATTTCCTCATTGTCGAAACCGCCTTTGGTCATGCCAGTATAGATCGCACCCGGCTCGATAGAATTCGCCGTAATGCCATAGCGGCCTTCTTCCAGCGCGATGGTGCGGGCCAACCCCGCCGTGCCCGCCTTGGATGAACAATAGGCAGAGAGGCCAAAATCCGTGCCCACGGCCATAACGGACGCCGTGTTGATAATGCGGCCTGCACCTGATTCACGCAGATGCGGAATGACCGCCTGTGCCAGCCGGAACTGGGCACGCACATTCACATTGTGCACGTGGTCCCAATGTTCCAGCGGCATATCAATGACATTATGGCGACCCGAAACGCCGGCATTGTTGAACAGAATGTCGAGTTTGCCAAAGGCATCAATGGCGGCCTGAACGATGCGCTCGGCGGCACCGTCTTCCGTCACATCCTGTTCCAGGCAGACGATCGATGCATTCTCTTCGTGCGCCGTCATCACGGCAGAACCCGCCAGGTCCACAGCCAATACCTTTGCACCCTCATCGGCAAATAGCTGCGCGCTTGCCTCACCAATACCCGAACCCGCGCCAGTTACGATGGCAATTTTTCCTTCCAGAAGCATGTCTTCCTCCCTGTTGACTTTGACTTATGCAGGTTAACTATAGGCCATGGCCAAAACAGCACCACACCTAACCCAACTGCTTGATGACCTCGCCACCCGTTTTCCCGAACGGCCTGCGGCGAACCTGGACCAGCACCTGCTGAGCTACGCCAAATTGCTGGAGCAAAGCAAAAGGGTTGCCATGGGGTTGGCCGAGCTGGGCTTTGGCCCTGGCGACCGGCTGGGTTTCTGGCTGCCAAACCGGCTGGAATATCTGGTGGCGTTCTTTGCCTGTGCAAGGCTGGGGGCTGTTTGTGTTTCCATCAACACGAAGTTTGGCCCAGCAGAGATTGGTGACATCCTGCATCGGTCTGAGGCCAAAGGGCTTTTACTGGCGAGTAAGACTGGCGGCAGGTCCGTTGCCGAGACACTTGCTGCCATTGAATCACCTCTTCTGGACCGCATGCGGCATATCATTGATGCGGGCGATGGGCTGACCCAAAGCCCCCTAGAGCAGGCCACGTTGACGCCTTTTTCATCCCTGGAACAAGCCGCGCCCATGGAAGCCTGCTCTGGCGCAGCCAACTTACCAATGGCGACCTTCACAACATCCGGCACAACCAGCGCGCCCAAACTGGTGCTGCAAAGTCAGGGTAGCCTGGCCACCCATGCGGTTGACGTTGCCAACAGTTTGAGCCTGACCGGCAAACGCCATGGAAGCCTGCAGGCCCTACCGTTGTGCGGCGTGTTCGGCCTGGCACAGGCGCTGGGCATTCTGGCGGGTGGCGCGCACCTGGTGTTGATAGACCCTATCGATGTCCCAGGCGCACTGACCATGCTGCAGGAACACCCTATTGAAAGTATGTTCTGCAGTGATGACATGATCGACCGCCTGTTGAACGCTACAGACGCGACCCCGCCCTTCAAGGCGCTCAAGGAAATCGGCTTTGCCGCCTTTAATTCGGCCCTGTCTGACATTACCGCCCGGGCCGATGCCCGTGGCCTGCAGCTCTATGGTCTATATGGCATGAGCGAATGCATGGCGCTGTTCGCCCGGCGCGATGCATTGCAAGCCAGTGAAGACCGCATGAAAGGCGGCGGGCGCTGTGTGTCACCCGAAGCCACGTTCCGCGTGTGCGACCCGGAAACCGGCGAGGTGTTACCACAGGGCGAAGCCGGCTCCCTGCAGATCAAGGGCCCCAGCCTGATGTTGGGCTACGACCACAACCCCCAAGCTACCAATGACGCCTTTAGTGAAGATGGTTGGTTCATCACCTGTGACCTGGCTGTCGATGAAGGCTATGGCAGCTTTGAATTTCTGGGCCGAATGGGTGACGTATTGCGGCTGGGCGGCTTTCTCGTTAATCCGCTCGAAATTGAAGAGCATCTGCAACAGCATAACAGCGTATCTGCTGCGCAAGTTGTTGCAATCGAGACACCGCGAGGCCCCCGACCCTTTGCCTTTGTCGTCCCGCGTAGTGGGCTGGTCAACACAAACGCCCTGTTGGAGCATTGCCAAACACTGGCCAAATTCAAACGGCCTATTCAGTTTGAGGTAATGGAGAACTTTCCGGTTACGCAGAGCGCCAATGGCACCAAAATCCAGCGCGCAAAGCTCCGGGATATGGCCCAACAAGCCTTTGATACTCTTGGATAAAGAACGCGCTTGCATCACCGGGGAACATCCCCTAAACAGCGCGGCCATGAACGGAACAGTAGAAATCGTCAAGGCCTTCACCTTCGAAGCGGCCCACCACTTCACCCACATGCCCGTTGGTCACGGTTACCAGCGGCTGCATGGGCATTCATACCATGTGGAAGTGGCACTTGTTGGCACACCCGACCAAGACACTGGTTGGCTGGTAGAATTCAGTGAGCTGGCGCAGGCATTTGATGCGATCAAGGCCAAGGCCGACCACAATCTGCTGAACGGCATTGAAGGGCTTGAAAACCCGTCGCTGGAAAACATCTCCCGGTGGATTGCCGGCGAGCTGATAACCGATTTCCCCGCCCTGTCATGGGTGAAGATCAGCCGCCCCAGCTGCGGCGAGGCTTGTACTTTCCGTGTCTGATCCCCAACTGACTCTCCATCACAGTTTTTCACAGCCCGCGGCTTGTCGTTGCTGCAGGCTTATTCTAGGCTCGTGAACAGAAGAGAACGGGGAACTTCATGGCAGCCAAAAAGTGGCAGAATCTGGTCGAGATGTTTTTTGACCAGGCCGACAACAAGGGTGACGCACCCTTCGTGTGGCAAAAACATGACGGCGCGTTTCAGCCCGTCAGCTGGCGCAACGCCGCCCAGGATGTGGCGCGACTCGCCTGGGCGCTGCGCGATATGGGCGTCGAAAAAGGTGATCGCGTTGTCCTGATCAGCGAAAGCCGCACAGAATGGCCGATCTGTGACCTGGCCATCATGGCCTGTGGTGCTATCTCGGTGCCGACCTACATCACCAACACGACCCGCGACCACACCCATATTCTGGAAAACTCCGGCGCCAAGGCCGCCATTATTTCCACCAAACGGCTGGCCACAGCGTTCCTGCCCGCAGCGCATGAATCCGATATGCTGCGTACGGTGATCTGCATGGAATCACCCAGCATTTTCCAAAGCCTGAATGTCGACATTCACCTGTGGGACAATGTGATGCTGGCCTCGAAGGGCCAAGTGGAAGACTTTGTTGCAGAAGCTGCCAATATTCCCCGCGAGGAGATTGCATGCCTGATCTACACTTCCGGCACGGGCGGTGCGCCCAAAGGCGTGATGCTGCACCACGGGTCGATCCTGCATAATTGCGAAGGTGCCTATACGGTGCTCGACAAGATCGGCGTGGATGATGAGGTCTTCCTGTCGTTCCTGCCGCTGTCGCATGCCTATGAACATACCGGCGGGCTTTACCTGCCCATTTCGCTGGGGGCGCAAATTTACTACGCCGAAAGCATCGACAAGCTGGCCAGCAATATGGAAGAGGCGCGGCCCACCATCATGACAGTCGTGCCGCGCCTGTTTGAGGTGCTGCAGTCACGCGTCCTTAAAAGCGCACAGGACAAAGGTGGGCTGAGCGAGACACTGTTCAACAAAGCCGTCGAGATCGGTACGCAGCGATATCATGACCCGCATAGCCTGAACCTTTGGCAAAAGGCCCAGGCCGCCGCGCTCGACAAAGTCGTATGCTCCAAAATTCGCCAGCGCTTTGGCGGTCGCATCAAGGCTCTCGTCGCCGGTGGTGCGCCGCTGAACCCGGATTGCGGTATCTTCTTCAATGCTATTGGCCTGCGGCTGTTGCAGGGCTATGGCCAGACAGAATCCGGCCCGGTTATCTCGATCAACGATCCCCTGAACGTAAAGGTCCACACCGTCGGCCCGGCCATCGACGCAACAGAAATGGCCATCGCCGAGGATGGCGAGATTATTGTTCGCGGTGAGCTGGTCATGAAGGGCTATTGGCGCGACGAGGAAGCCACCAATAATGCCATTCAGGACGGCTGGTTGCACACGGGCGATATTGGCGTACTCGATGAAGATGGCCACCTGCAGATCACGGATCGTAAGAAAGATATTATCGTCAACGACAAGGGAGACAATGTCTCCCCCGCCCGTATTGAGGGCATGTTGACGCTGGAGGCTGAAATTGCCCAAGCCATGGTCTATGGCGACAAAAAGCCGCATCTGGTCGGCCTGTTAGTGCCGGATGAAGCCTGGATGGCTGAGTGGGCCAAGGCAGCAGGAAAGCCGACCGACCTGGAAAGCCTGGCCGCTGACGCCGACATGCACAAAGCACTGTCTGAAGCCGTGGGCCGCATCAACAAGCGCGTGTCGAACCTGGAGAAAGTCCGCCGCTTTGCCATTGCACCCACGCCCTTCTCCATTGAGAATGAACAACTGACTCCGAAACTCACCATTCGGCGACATGTTATTAAAGCCGCCTATAGCGACCTGTTAGAAGACCTGTACTAAGGAAAAGAAAAATGAAGATCGATCCTACCATTACCTGGCGCGCTGTTGAAGAAGCCTGGAAAAAAGAAACCAACCCCCTGCACAAGAAGCTGCTGGGTGAAGTCTGCACCCATATGAAGACCGAAGTTTGTGGCGAGTTGGAACCCCTTATGGGGACCCTGACTGATGAGCCCGTCTATCACATGTGGGGCCAAGGTCCAGAAAACGGCCCCAAGGGACGTGAAGCTGTGCAAGCTTTCTATGAAGGCCTGATCGCCTCGGGCGGCACCCTATTTGCCTTTGATGTTGAGCGCATCATTGTTGGCGATGGTGGCGTGATCACGGAAGGTACCCTGCGCAATTGCTACGGTGGTGAAATGATCGCTGCTATGGGCATTACAGAAGTGAATGGCGAGCCGGTCGACCCGAATGCCAAATATGGCTCCGAGGCCCATTTGCTGACCGTCTGGCCAAATGCCGGAGACGGCAAATTGCTGGGCGAAGACATCTTCTTCGGCACCAATTCCTTTGAGAATCTGGTCAAGTTGGCACCGGAAGACGAACCGGTAAAACCCAACCTCGCCGATCATATCTAGTCGGGTCGACCGCCACGCATTAGATCACGCGCAATGTTCCGCTGTTGGATCTGGGATGCCCCTTCAAACAGCCGGAACAGGCGGGTGTCGCGATAAAACTGCGTGATGATGTTGTTTTCGACAAAGCCCTTGCCGCCCAGGATCTGCAGCGCGCGGTCAGCTACGCGCGTGACCATTTCTGACCCGTAATATTTTGCTGCTGCAATCTGTGTTGTCGGCAGGGGCTTACCCTGGGCAACGGCGTCGTCGAACAGGCGCGCCGCTTCCAGCGTCATGGATTTGGCGGCCTGGATTTCCGCATAACAATCCGCCAGCATAGTCTGGATGGCCCCGAAGTCGCCAATTGGCTGGCCGAACTGGTGCCGTTCCCGCGCATAGGCCAGGGCTTCGTCCAGAATGCGCATGGCCTGGCCAACCGACGTGGCGGCTACATGGGTGCGGGCATGGTTGATGCCCCGCAAAGCGGCGCGCAGACCCAACCCTTCCTGATCCCCGACCAGATTGGCGACCGGCACGCGACAGTCCTCAAAGGTAATCTCATTGACCACGGTGCCGCGTTGGCCCAGTAGCTTGTCCATTCGCGTGATGGAGACGCCGGGCGTTTCGGGGTCAACCAGAATGGCCGAAATGCCACCACTGCCCGACACATCAGGGTTCGTTCTCGCCATCACCACCAGCACATCGGCAATAGAGGCGTTGGTGATGTAGCGCTTCTGGCCGTTGATGACGTACTCTGCGCCGTCCGTTACCGCCGTGGTTTGCAGGCTGGCGGCATCCGTCCCCGCTTCGGGCTCTGTCAGACAGAAGGCGCCTATGCATTCGCCCGCAGCCATCCGCGGCAGATAGTGTTGACGCTGCTCATCACTGCCGAAATCCAGAATCGCCTGGGAACATAGTCCAATGGTTGTCGAGAAGATCGACCGATAGACAGAAGACGCATAGGTAAATTCGAAGGTGAGCCGCACCTGCTGCTCCTGGGTGAAGGCCAGGCCGCCATAGGCCTCCGGAATGGAGATAGCGAACAGCCCGGAATCACGGATCGCCTGCATAGCGGGCTCGGGGACATCCCCCTCTGCCTCCATCTGTCCTTCCAGCGGGATAAAGACTGTCTCCGTCAATTCGCGAATCTTTTCCAGATATCGATCAAAGTTCGCCATACCGCTTGCTCCCGCTGAATTTTCTCAATGACTCTCTGGCCGTTCCCAGAGAACCAAGCGCCTTGCGTAGGATCAAGTCGAAAAGTCGAAATAGGGGCTATATTTTCCATTCGAAATCGCTATTTTACATGTCAATCATGTAATATTGGCTTGTGACGATGGAGCGCACCATGATCTTCCGCCAGCTGTTTGACTTCAAAACCTGGACCTACACCTATCTGATCGCCAGTCAGAAAGGCGGTGAGGCCTTGATTATCGATCCGGTGTTAGACCGGGTGGAACGCTATATGCAGCTGTTTGAAGAACTGGATATCAAGCTTGTCAAAGCGCTCGACACCCATGTTCATGCTGATCACATCACCGGCCTTGGTGCCCTGCGCGATCGCACGCAATGCGTCACTGTCATGAGCGACAAAAGCAAGGTCGATGTTGTCTCCATGCGTGTTGCCGATGGTGACATGATCGACATCGAGGGAATCTCAATCAAGACACTTTTTACGCCAGGCCATACAGACGATTCGGTTTGCTTCCTGTGGGAAGACAAATTGTTCAGCGGCGACACCCTGTTTATCCGCGGCACCGGGCGCACAGACTTCCAGCATGGCGACCCAGGCGACCAGTATGACTCGATCTTCAACAAGCTGTTGACCCTGCCGGACGAGACGCTCGTCTATCCGGGCCACGACTACAAAGGCGATTCTGTCAGCACCATCGCCGAAGAACGCGCCTACAACCCGCGCCTGCAGGTTTCCAGCCGGGACGAATATATCGACCTGATGAACAATCTGCATCTCGACAACCCCAAGATGATGGATGTTGCCGTCCCGGCCAATCTCAGCATCGGCCTGTCGCAGGATGAAATTGAGGAAATGGGCTGGTCCGTCTCACCCGCTGATGCCGGTGAGTTGCTCGGGAACAACAACCGCATTCTGGTCGACCTGCGCGACAGCAATGAACGGGCAAGTCATGGCGTGATCGCCGGGTCGATCCACGCGCCCTATGCTGACCTGAAGGCCAATGTAAAAACCGGCGGCATGCTGCATGAACTGGCCCGCTCGAGCGGTAAGGAACTCGTCTTCTATTGCGCCTATGGCGAACGGTCTGCCATGGCCGTACGCGCAGCGCACGATGCGGGGATCGACAGTGCCAAGCACCTGAAAGGCGGCGTCGACGCCTGGCGCTCTGCGGGGCAGGCTCTCGAAGCAGCTACCTAGGCAGAACCAAGTCCCTTAACCCGAATTTACGGACAAGGCGCCAAAACTGGTGCTATTCTCACCCAAAGTCGACAGATCTTGGGGGCCATAAATGCTGTTGGAACGCGACCTTGTTGAAGCAGGTTTTGTAGAGGCAGAGGATATGAAGGCCGCGCTGGAACGCCAGCGCGCCATGGGTGAGCCACTGACCCAGTCGTTGCTGATGAGTAACGCCATTTCCTATGCGGCGTTGGACAACGCCCTGGGTTACGACATCCCCACACTGCAAAGTGCCAAGGATACCGGGATTGATCCGGTTTTCCTGATGAACCTGATGCTCAAGATCATGCTTGTGCTGGGGTTGGAAACGCTGACCCAGATCGAGGACGCCATCAAACTACCCTACAAAGTGGTAGAGGAATTGATGACCATGGCGCGCGACAGGGCGCTGGTTGAATCACTGGGTACCGGTGAACGTTCATTGATCGCCGATGTACGCTATGGGCTGTCGAAGGCTGGCACAGACACTATAACTGGCCTGTTGCGCCAGTCGGAATATGCCGGGCCTGCACCGGTTACACTTGAAGCCTTCGAGAGTCAGGTCGCCCGCCAGGGCATCGAAAATGAACATGTCTCGCGTGAACGGTTGGACCAATGCCTGGCCCACCTTGTTGTTGAAGACGGCATGATTGATCAATTCGGCCCCGGCATTAATTCGGGCCAGTCAATCCTGGTCTATGGCCCGGTAGGGAACGGTAAGACATCGATGGCACTGGCACTGGCCAATGCTTTTGAAAATTATGTCTACATTCCCCACTCGCTGGTCGTGGACGGCCAAATTATCAGTGTCTTCGACCCCACCGTGCATGAAGAGATGCAGATTACCGAAGAACTGCCGGAACAAGCGCAGGGACAGAAAAGAATCTTCAAGTCCGCAGAAGACAGGCGATGGGTCCGGTGCAAGCGCCCGACCGTCATCTCCGGTGGTGAGCTGACCATGGAGATGCTTGATCTGAAGTTCGACGCACAACTCCGTATCAGTGAAGCGCCGCTGCAGCTCAAGGCGGTGTCTGGCATCTTCATTATTGATGACTTTGGCCGCCAGGCTGTTCGGCCCGAAGACATCATGAACCGCTGGATTTACCCACTGGAAAGAAGGGCCGACTTCCTGACCCTGCCGACGGGCAAGAAGTTCTCCGTGCCGTTCGATTGCCTGTTCATGATCTCGACGAACATTCCACCCAAGGAACTGGTCGACGCCGCCATGCTGCGACGTATTCCCTACAAGTTCTATGTCGGGGCGCCAACGCTGGATGAATTGGAAAGCATCTTCGAGAGTGTCTCCAGGACACACGGTATTCCCTATGATTCCCAGTGGGTCGACCTGTTGATCCAGGAATATTACACGAAATATAACGTGCCCTTTGCCCGCTTCCACGTGAACTATCTGTTCGACCAGATGGCCGCCCGCTGCAAATACCTCAACATTCCGTTCGAGATCACCCGCGAATCCCTGTTGGATGCCGCCCAGCATATGATTGTCAAAGAGTAGCGTTCCTCATGTTTAAAAGCCTGCTGATCGCCAATCGGGGCGAAATTGCCCGCCGCGTGATGCGCACGGCGCGCCTGCACAATATTCGGACCATCGCCGTCTACGCCGACGCGGATGCCAACGCCCTGCATGTTCAGGAAGCGGATGATGCTGTGCATATCGGACCGTCTGACGCACGCGAAAGCTACCTTTCCATCGACGCCATTTTGGCGGCCGCCAAAGCAAGCGGTGCCGAGGCCATCCATCCTGGATACGGCTTTCTGTCCGAAAATGCCGACTTCGCACAGACTGTTGTGGAGGCTGGCTTAACCTTTGTCGGCCCACCCGCCAGTTCAATCCACCAGATGGCCGACAAGAGCCTGGCCAAACAAGCTATGGCAGAAGCCGGTGTGCCCGTCTTGCCCGGCTACCATGGTGAAGACCAAAGCGACGACCGTCTGCTAGCAGCAGCCCGGGACATAGGCTTTCCCGTGCTCCTCAAAGCATCGGCGGGCGGTGGCGGCCGCGGCATCAGGCTGGTGAGGGAAGAAAAGAAATTCCTCAAACAGCTCAAGATGGCCCGCCGCGAAGCCATGGCGTCCTTTGCAGACGACCATATGCTGGTTGAACGGTATGTGGAGAAACCACGGCATATTGAAGTTCAGATCTTCGCTGACGGTCATGGCAATGTCGTACATCTGTTCGAGCGAGAATGCTCGATTCAGCGCCGATACCAGAAGATCGTTGAAGAAGCGCCGGCCCCCGGGTTGAGCGAGAGCCAGCGCCACCGCATGGGGGAAGCCGCCATCACAGTCGCCCGCACGGTTAACTATCGGGGGGCAGGAACGGTCGAATTCATTGTCGATGGCGACGCACCTTCAGGCGACATGCCCTTCTACTTCATGGAAATGAACACCCGCCTGCAGGTGGAACATCCCGTGACAGAGATGATTACCGGCCAGGACCTGGTTGCATGGCAGTTTGCCATCGCCGACGGCCAGCCACTCCCAGCGACACAAGAAGAGCTGCGTTTCAATGGCCATGCAATTGAAACCCGCCTCTATGCTGAAAACCCGGCAAAGAAATTCATGCCTCAGCCCGGCATGCTGGATGTGCTGCAGTTTCCGCCAGAGACGGACACGCTGCGGGTTGAAGCCGGGGTTCAAGAAGGTGACGAGGTCACCATCTTTTACGATCCGATGTTAGCCAAACTCTCCAGCTGGGGGACAGATCGTGACGCGGCACGGCTGGCCACGGCCGAAGCCCTGGCCGCCACCAGATTGGAAGGGATCCAGACCAATCTTGGTTTTCTGGAAGCGATTATGCGGCACCCGTCTTTTGCGGATGCCCAGCTCGATACCGGTTTTGTCGACCGGCATATGGATGACCTGCTGGACTAGCGGTCGCCAAAAGAAACGATCTGCGTCCCGAAATTGTCGCCCGACAGAACACGGATCAGGGCATCGGGCACAGTGTCGATGCCTTTCAGTTCATCCTGGTTATAGAGAAGCTTGCCCGCCGCAATCAGTTCACCATACCGCTGATAGGCCTCTGGGAACCGGTTGGCATATGAGTAAATATAGAAGCCCTGCATCGTGGCTTCCTTGTAAACCAGGTTGAAATAGTTAGACGGGCCATACCAGTTGGCGTCGCCCTCATATTGAGACGTTGCGCCACACAGGACAATGCGCGCGCCGTGGGCGATGTTGTCGAGCGCAATATCGAGAACTTCACCACCAACATTGTCGAAATAGATGTCGACCCCCTTGGGGCACAGCTCTTTCACCCGCGCGGCAACATCTTCCGACTTGTAATTGATGGCACCATCAATACCCAATTCGTCCATCAGCCAGGTGCACTTTTTATCATTACCAGCAATGCCGATGACCTTGCAGCCAGACAGCTTTGCTAGCTGGCACACCAACGCACCCACCGTTCCAACGGCAGCAGAGACCAAGACCACGTCCCCAATGCGCGGTTTGGCAACGTCATAAAGGCCGAAATAGGCGGTCACACCGCTGCCACCCATAATGTGCAAATTGGCCTCAATGGGCAGGCCGGCCCGCGCTTCTGTTTTCTCCAGCGGGATCGGCTGATCACCGCCAAAACTGACATATTCCTGCCAGCCCAGCGGACCGGTGACCACATCGCCTTCGGCAAAATTCGGGTTGTCCGTGGCAACAACAACGCCTTGGCCATTGGCCCGCATCACCTCACCAATCGGTAAGACGTTGCCGGTAATACCCCCGGTGCCGATCGACATGCGCAAGGGTGGTGTGATGACGAGTGCCGTTGTGCGCACCAGAATGCCGCCCGCTTCCAGGGCGGGAACATCCTCATATACCAGCTCGAAATTGTCCCGGCTGACTTCAGCTTCCGGGTAAGACGCCACGCGCCACTGCCCGTTCTTCAGATTACTGCTCACATTTCCCCCTCGGCGCTTTTAGCGCTCAATAAATCGTATCTTTCAGCCTGGCAGGATAGGCCGCATCATAGTCAGACGCATCAATTTTGTCCGGCGCAAGGGCCGCCAACATCTCTCCATTACTAGGCAGGGCCTTCCGGTCAATCTGGGTATCAGTATCCCAAAGATGCGACCGCACCAGGGCCTTGGGGCACTGGAAGTAGATACTGTCGACATGCACCACCATGACGCAGGTTGGCGTTTTGCCATCCATATCGAAAGAGGCACAAAGATCCGGGTCCGTAACCAGCTCGGCCCGACCATTGATTCGCAATGTTTCGCCCACACCGGGGATCAGGAACAACAAAGCCACGCGCGGGTCGCGCACAATATTGTGCAGCGTGTCTGTCCTGTTATTGCCCTTGCGGTCCGGCATCAGCACTGTTTTACGGTCGTGAATACGCACACAGGGCGCGGGGTCACCCCGCGGGGAACAATCCAGCCCCTCGGGCCCGACTGTTGCCAAGGCCACAAAGGGCGAGGATTCTATGAACGCGGCATAATGGTCGGAGATGTGGTCGAGCTCTTTCGTCAAAGCGACCTCGATGGGCGGGCTGTAAAGTGCTTCAAGGTCCTCAATCGTCGAGATCCGGTACTAGTCATCAAGATTTGGCAGATTGTAGTCTGACATATACTCACCTATGGCATTTCCTGGCTGTGCTCACTGGCCAGCCTCAAGCCTTCAAGCTACACTGGCCCGGCACGCAGGAGAAGAGCAGAGACAAGGTCGAAGCGGTGCGGAGGGATAGAATGACCAATTATATACGTTTCGTGGCTATCATGGGTTTAGTTGGCACGCTAGGCTTTGGCAGCACGGCGACGTGGTCTCTGCCGGCAGCCAAGGGAAATACAGCCCCGTTGGAACAGTTTGCAGCCCACAAAACCGATTCTGTAAAACGCATCTCCCACCGAAATTGGCAGCGCGTTCTGGGCGTCATGTTTGTCAAGGACAGCGAAGGAAAGGCCAAGCTGGATTACGGCCGTGTCAGCGGGCAGGCGCGCAGTGTATTGCGCCGTTACATCAAGTCACTTCAGGAAGCAGAAATCAGCGAGTACACAAGGGAAGAACAACTGGCCTATTGGTTGAATTTCTATAATGCAGCCAGCGTCAACTTTGTATTCCTGGAACTGGATGCGCTAGCCAGAAAAGGAAGCAGCGCCAGTCGTAACCCGCACAGAAATCCGACATTGCGGTTGAAGTCAGCGCTTAACAGCTCCAAGGGCTATTGGTACACCAAGCGGTTTGTCGTGGAAGGCACGCGCCTGTCTCTTGCCGACATTGAACATCGCATTATTGCCGCCCATTGGCGCGACCCATTAATGCTTTATGGCCTGTCATGCCCAGCCAAAGGTTGCCCCATGCTGATGCCACAGGCCTATCAGGCAGAAACCATTGGAAGTCAATTAACGGCCGCAGCACAGACATTCGTTAATCGTGGCGATACACTGGGCGTACGAGGCAGCAAGCTAAAAGTATCGTCTGTTTATGCCTGGCACTCAGATATGTTTGAGTCAGACGATCAGATGCTCAGCCATATACGACAATACGGGGACGACTTCCTGGGTACGCGCTTACGCAAAGTCACCCAGGTGAAAGGCGAAACATTTAGTTGGAAGCTGAATGGCGCCTTACCACAAGAAGCGCTCAAGGCACCAACTGGTATGTTTCAGCGGGGCGCTGGCGCAAGCAATTATTAATCGCGCCCTCTTCAGTCATACCGTAACAGGCTGGTTACTCGTCGACTTCAACCTCGACTTCGACCTCATATTCGGACCCTGTCAGGGTCTTGCGAATTCTCATCCGTATCTTCGCGGTCAATATCAACCGTCTCGGTTGACCCGTCCTGATGGGTCACGACGACATGATGTTCGCGCACCTCGCGCACAACCACAACGCGGTTATCCATCACCAGTTCCCAGCCAACGGCCAGGCCAACAGGGACGATTAAGCGGCGACGCCCACGCACCATCCGCCAACCGACGCGACGCCGAACCCGCCTGCGCCAAACCTACGGCGTACACGACGACGAACCTTTTTGCGATGCGGTTGGGCATGTGGCCCGGCATGCGCCCGTGCCTCGTGGTCCAACATGGCCAGCGGTGCCGCCAACAGCGCCACAAAACCCAACATTTTTCTGCGTGAAAAGAGCATCATGTGTCCTCCCCTGTACCCTGTGTTCAAGGATATGGAGCTTGCCCCATTGGGATCAAGACAAATGGGTGACACGCGAACCCAAGCCAACTCTAACAACCACAAAAACGCGCCCGGTTTACCCAGGATCAGCTTGCTCATACGCTCTCTTGTCAATCGGGCAGGCGGCCTTTACATGTAAAGGCCCTGCTAGGAGGAGCCCTGCCATGAACGCCCTAATAATCCTGATTTCGACCGTCATCTCCATTTATATGTGGGCGATCATCATTCGGGTTATTCTGGAATGGTTGGTTCAATTCAATGTGGTCAACAGCCGAAGTCCGCTCGTCTACATGGTCGGGAATTTTTTGCACAAGGCAACAGAGCCTGTCTTGTATCGCATACGACGGTTGTTGCCCGATTTAGGCGGGCTCGATATTTCTCCCATCCTGGCAATCTTGGCGCTGGTTTTCCTACAGAACCTGTTGATCTATGACATTGCACCGGCTTTGTTGTAGAAGACCGACCAGCACGCCACCGGAAAAACAAAAGCCCTAAAGGATACGCCAAATGGCCGAAGCAACTCGTATAAGCGGCACAGAATTCGCCAAGGGCCTACGAGCCCGCCTCGCTGAACAGGTTACCCAGTTGAAGTCAGACCACAAGCTGACGCCAGGCCTGGCTGTAGTGCTTGTCGGCAGCGATCCCGCCTCGGAGGTTTATGTCAATTCCAAGGGCAAACAGACCGTTGAAGCGGGCATGAACAGCTGGACCTACAAGCTACCCGAAGAAACTACACAGGAAGAATTGCTGGCTAAGGTTTCTGAGCTGAATGCCGACCCGAATGTCCACGGCATACTGGTTCAACTACCGCTGCCCGATCATCTCGACGAACGCCCTATCATTGCAGCCATTGACCCATCCAAGGATGTAGACGGCCTGACAAATACCAATGCCGGCCTGTTGCTGTCTGGGGGTGAAGGGCTTTTCCCCTGCACGCCCGTCGGCTGCATGATGCTGATTAAACATGCTATGGGTGAAGACCTCTCTGGCAAACGGGCCATTGTGATTGGGCGTTCCAACCTTGTGGGCAAGCCCATTGCACAGTTGCTGTTGCGCAAGAATGCCACCGTAACCATGGCCCATTCCCGCACAGATGACCTTCCTGGTGAATGCCGCCGGGCAGATATTGTGATCGCCGCCGTCGGCGTGCCCGAAATGGTGCGCGGCAACTGGATCAAACACGGTGCGGTCGTGATCGATGTTGGTATTAACCGCGTGCCGGACACACGAGAAGGGGCGGAAGAAGGCAAAACCCGACTAGTTGGCGATGTCCATTACGATGAAGCCTTCGAAAAGGCGGACGCCATCACACCTGTACCGGGCGGTGTAGGCCCCATGACGATTGCCTGTCTGTTGCACAATACGGTGACTGCTGCTTGCAGGCAGAATGGTGTAGAGCGCCCCGCTGAATAATAAGATCATTGAACTAATCTTTATTATAGGGCGTCATAAACCATAAGGTCATTGAAATATACTGATGGTTTATGATGCGCGATACACCGCCCGCCAACCCAGCTGAGTTCGTCAGCGAGACAGAACACCCCAAAAACCCAGGCCTGCCTGCCCATCTGCGTGCGGCGCAGGCCTGTCTGGCCCTTGAACTTGATACAGCGGCAGCTGGAACCGTCATTGTTATCGCAGGCGCAGACCGCAGACATCTTTCGCAGGTTTTGGATACGGCTCACCACGCGCTCGAGAAAAGCGGCGCCACCCAGAATATGGATGAAGAACATCTTCCTGACAGCATTCTTCGCGTCGATGCGCTCAATCCGGCGCTACACCAGTCACCGCTGGTCGATACCTTGGCCGACATGGGTGGCGCCGGGGTGCCGAAAGAAGTCATCACAATTGACGGTGCAGATCTGCTGTCCAACTGGGTTGAACAGGTCAAACAGGCTCAGGCGCAGCGACCAAATTGTGTGGTGTGTTTAACCACGGGCACATTTCGTCAGATTCAAGAGAACTGGCGCATGATCCGTGTCAGCTCCAAGCTCTTTATCGATTACTGCCAGGACCGACAACTGGAGCCGCCATTGGCAATGGCAACAGATAGAGGCTGGGAACACGCGGTAAGCAGCTACAACCAACTGTTTCTAGGCTATCTCAACGACGAAGAAGGCATACAGCCTCTCGACCTCCTTTACGACCCAGGCATGTCAGACCACGGCGTCGCTAGGCCAAGAGACCTGGCAACACTATTTATTTTGCTGGCCAAGGAAACGGGCCAGGAACAGACCATAGAAGACCTCGCTCACCGCACTGCATTTGCAAAAAATACGGTACGCAAATATCTTGAATATCTCGAAGACCGAATGCTGATTCACCGGCAATATCGTATCGGGCCGCACGGGCAACGCCTTCGCAAACAGAAAGTCTTCCGCGCCCATATCAACCATGCCGGCCTGCGCGCTGCGCTACTGAGCCCGACGCGGTCGGACATCCTTCCGGCCGATACCGCGCTTGCCAGCTATGCACTGACGCAATGGGGACACATGCCTTTTGCTGGCGATATTCACTACCGCCATGGCAATGAGGCCCAGCCTTCAATTGATCTGGTCGCCCTTGGCGGCCCCGGCACAACGCCCTTGCTTGCGGGCTGCGTCTCCTGGCAAGGCAGTTCCGGCACCATGGATGCTCTCGAGACCATGATGCAGGATCTGGGGATTGCACGAGGCGTGCATTTATCCAGAGATTCGACAGATCAAAAGGTATTGGAAACAGGACGCATCAGCCAACTGCCCCTGTCCTTCTATCTCTACTTTTTAGGCCTGAACATCCGCCGGTCCGAAGCCACTGGTAAGGCTATGGCTATGAGCGACATATTTGAGATAAGTTAGATTATTTAAATAATCTATATGTTTATTACTATTAAATACAAGGTATTAAAAAATATTATGTCGATATTCTGCACTTTTGGAAGAAGACGCTGCAGACCTGTATCACGACTACCGAAGACGGGTATATATCTAAGTTCATTTTATTAATCTTATATAATCTCCCCGATCTTCCGCCTTCCAGGGAAACTTGATCCCAAGGATCGAAACCCTTGTGAACGCGAAGCAGGACAAGTCTTTCGCTTCTTGCTATCAACTTAGCCATGTGCGGTATAGCAGGCATATTCGACACGCAAGGGCGCCGACCAATCGATGCGCCAACCCTGAACCGCATGACAGACAGTATGGTCCACCGCGGCCCCGACGGACGCGGCGTACACCTTGAGCCCGGCCTGGGATTAGGGCATCGACGCCTTTCCATCATCGACCTGGCAGGTGGTGCCCAGCCGATGCACGACCAGCAAATGGGCACAGTTGTGGCCTAAAATGGTGAAGTTTACAATTTCCGTGCGCTACGCGCCCAATTACAAGGCAAAGGCCACGCCTTCCATACCGATAGCGACACCGAAGTTTTGCTAAAGGCATGGGTGGAGTGGGGGCCGGATTGCGTTGAGCACTTCGATGGTATGTTTGCCTTTGCCCTGTGGGACGTCCGAAAACAGACGCTCTTCCTGGCGCGAGACAGGCTTGGCAAAAAGCCGCTCTATTACGCACAGCTTGCAAACGAGCTCTTGCTTTTTGGCTCAGAACTCAAAGCACTGGCGGAATGGCCCCGTCTTGACCGCACGCAGGATAGACAAGCCGTGGCCAGCTTTTTCGCCTACGGCTATGTACCAGACCCCATGAGCATCTACAAAACTGTGCGCAAGCTGCCGCCCGGCCATTCGATGCTCTGTGAACGGGGCAAGGCACCCGTCATGCGCCAATGGTGGGATGCCACAATCAACGTTAGCGACAGCACCCCGCATGCAGACCAGATCCTGACGGATATGGATGCTGCCGTAAAAGCGCGGCTTGTCTCTGACGTGCCGCTAGGCGCTTTTCTTTCAGGGGGCGTCGATTCAAGCGCCATTGTCGCCAGCATGGCACTTCAGTCGGACCAACCGGTGAAAACCTGCGCCATCGGCTTTGACAGCACCGAACATGACGAAACTGAATATGCCCAGATACTGGCTGAAAAATATGGCACTGACCACCGCCAGCAACAGGTAGATGCCAATGCCTTTCACCTGATCGACGAGCTGACCGACATCTATGACGAACCTTATGGCGACTATTCCGCCCTGCCGACCCTGCAACTCAGCGAGACCATGCGGCAGAGCGTTACCGTTGCGCTGTCCGGCGACGGGGGAGACGAAGTTTTTGCCGGGTATCGTCGCTATATCTGGCATATGCGCGAACAGGCGCTAAGGGACAAAATGCCGGAAAGATTACGGACAAGCCTCTTTGACTTTCTAGGCAAAGCCTACCCAAGGCTGGACGGCGCGCCTTCTTTTCTGCGCGCCAGGCACACCTTCCAGGAACTCGGCAAAAGCGATGTCGATGCCTATTTCATGAGCCTGTCCTATATGGATGACGAAGAGCGCACCGCCTTGTTCAGTGGTGACATGACGCAGTCGCTTAGGAGGTTTGAACCTGCTGACATTCTGCGCGAGCATTGGACCAACGCGCCGACAGAAGACCCGCTGGCCCGCGCGCAATATGCCGACTTGAAAACCTGGTTAGCAGGCGACATTCTGGTGAAGGTAGACCGCGCCAGCATGGCCCGGTCGCTTGAAGTGCGCTCACCACTGCTGGATCATAATTTCGTCTGCAACGAGCTATCCATGGCCGCCAATGCCAAGCTGGCAGGGGGCGAGAAGAAAGCCATCTTTAAAAAAGCCCTTGAAGGTCGCGTGCCGCATGACCTGCTCTACCGCCCCAAGCAGGGCTTCAGCCCACCGCTGGCTCAATGGTGCCGCGGGCCGTTGGTCGACCGGCTGCAGGCGGCCATCACCAGCCCGGCGCTGGCCGAATGCGGCATGCTGAACATGGATCATTGCCAGCAATTGCTGGATGACCACCGGGCCGGCAGACGCGACAACAGCCGCACGCTGTGGCTGGTACTGATGTTCTATCAGTTCCTGCGCAAGGAAGAGAAAATCGGGAGCACCGCATGACGCTTCGGATCCTCAGCTTCACCACCCTTTACCCCAATGCAGCCTAACCAACCCACGGCATGTTTGTCGAGAACAGGCTGCGGAGATTGGTTGAGAGTGGCCGTGCTGAGGTCACCATGGTCGCCCCCGTGGCATGGTTTCCCTTCAAGAGCAAGCTGTTCGGGCGCTATGGCACCTTTGCGCAGGCGCCCGATAAAGAACACCGGCACGGGATCGACATTTACCACCCGCGTTTTCTGACGATCCCCAAACTGGGCATGAATATGGCGCCCACGCTGATGTATCGCGGCGTGTGCGCCTTCATGCAAAAGCTCGTGCAGGAAATTGGGCCATTCGACGTGTTGGATGCTCATTACTTTTATCCCGACGGGGTGGCCGCTGTACGCCTGGCCAAGGACCTTGGCCTGCCCGTGACCGTGACAGCCCGTGGCACTGACCTGTCACTGATCCCCAATTTTCCCCGCCCGCGCCGGCAGATCAAAGCAGCCGCAGAGGCAGCAGAGGCCATCATCACCGTATGCGATGCTTTGCAAGCCCCTCTCCTTGAACTGGGCATTGAGCCGGGCAAGATCACCACCATGCGCAACGGGGTCGACCTCGACATCTTCAGCCCACGAGACCGAGCGCTCGCACGGCAAAAATAGGGTGCGAAAGGCACGTCGATTGTCTCGGTCGGACGGCTGGATGAAAATAAAGGCCAGCACCTGACCATTGAAGCGCTGACCAGGCTGCCTGACGTGGAATTCCTGATCGCCGGCGGCGGCACAGAAGAAGCAAACCTCAAAGCATTGGCACGAAAGCTGGGGGTTTCAGACCGTGTCCACTTCCAGGGCATGGTGCCGCATGAAGAATTGGCATCACTCTATAGTTCGGCCGATATCTCTGTTTTGGCCTCTGCCAGAGAAGGTTGGGCCAATGTACTGCTCGAATCCATGGCTTGCGGCACGCCCGTTGTCGCAACCGACATTTGGGGTACGGCAGAAGTTGTCCGCGAACCAGCCGCCGGCTTGCTTGTTCAAGAGCGTAGCTCTGCTGCAATAGCTGAAGGCATCTCCACCATACTGGCCAACATGCCCGACCGCGCCGAGACACGCGCTTATGCAGAAAAATTCAGTTGGGATGAAACAACAGAAGCGCAGCTGGCCTTGTTCAGCCAGCTCGTGGGTCGCGACTAGGCGTTGGCAGCCTCGCGCAGCAGCTGCGCCTTGCTTTTCTTTTCAGACGCCGATTTCAACTGACCACAGGCGGCCATAATATCGCGCCCGCGCGGCATGCGGATGGGGGCGGAAATACCCTTGGAGAAGATCAACTCGGAAAAGGCACGGATCTGTTTCCAGTCCGAACATTCATAGGGCGCAGCGGGCCAAGGGTTAAACGGGATCAGGTTGATCTTGCCGTGGATCTTGTACTGGCGCATCAGCCGCACCAGTTCGCGGGCGTCATCCAGCGAATCGTTCACGCCTTTGAGCATGGCATATTCGAACGTAATGCGGCGGGAATTGGCCGCGCCAGGGTATGACGCACAGGCTTTCAACACCTCATCCAGCGGGTATTTGTTGTTGATCGGCATGATTTCGCTGCGCATCTCGTCATTCACCGCATGCAGGGAAACTGCCAGATTCACACCCGTTTCCTCGCCGCACCGTTCCATTTCCGGCACAACGCCAGAGGTGGAAAGCGTAATACGACGCCGCGACATGGACAGGCCTGCCGAGTCTGTCATCATTTCAATGGCCAGCTTGACCTCGTCGAAATTGTAGAGCGGCTCACCCATGCCCATGAACACAATGTTCGAGAGCAAGCGACCTTCCGGTGGGCTGGGCCATTCTTCCAATGCATCACGGGCGACCAGCACCTGCTGGATAATTTCCTGTGCTGTCAGGTTCCGCACCAGGCGCTGTGTGCCGGTGTGGCAGAATTTGCACGTCAGCGTGCAACCAACCTGGGACGACACACACAGCGTGCCCCGGTCATCTTCTGGAATATAGACCGCTTCGACCAGGTGGCCGTCGGCCAGGCGCAGCAGCCATTTGCGGGTGCCGTCTTCAGAAATCTGGGCTTCGGCAATTTCCGGGCGTTTAACCTCGAACCAGTTGAGCATTTCGGCCCTCAGGTCCTTGGTGATATTGGTCATCGCCGTAATGTCGGTGACACCATAATGATACATCCAGTGCGCCACCTGCTGGGTGCGCATCTTCAACTGTTTTTCGGGAATGCCCATAGCGGCCAATGCCGCGCTGATGCCAGCCCGGTTCAAACCCGACAGATTGGTGAGTGCCGGCGTCATGTCTTGCGTCATGTCTTGCGTCATGGCGCGGCTTTTAGCCTATTTTACAAGCCTTGGAAATAGCGGCGTAAGCAGCTGAAAAACCGAAGAGCGAAAATTCATAACTCGTCTTGGTGCCGCGTTCTGACGTTCCGCGCACCACCATGCTGGCTCCACGCTTCATGGCAGCCACCAAACGACCATCCATTTTCGGGTCATAGGCCCATGCCTCATTCCCGGAGACGAACAGGTCCTCTGCTGTTGCCCCACTAATGGCACGCACCTGGCTGTCCGCCTTGAATGAATAGCCCGCAACGACATTGACCTCGTCACGAATTTTACGCCGCGGCTTGTGCGCCACTGTCATATAGACATTGCCGTGCCGCACTTTGGCGGGCAGGGACTTTTTGGGCACGCTGGCGATGTAACACGTCTTGTTCGCGCCCTCGCCAGAAACAAACGCGTCCCAATCCTTGAATGTATTGATCAACTCAGGCTCTGCCCTGGCCGGTACAGACAAGGCAAACAAAGCAACAACGATGAGTGTGAAAGCAGCGTTTTTCATGGCCCTTATTTTGGTGGCGCAGGACGCCAGATGCAATGGGCTAACCGCCCTCTTTTCACTATTCCTTGCGGGAAAAGATGCCGCCGCTGACATGCCCCTGCAATGGCTCCGGCTGGCCCATGGGGGTAACGGGCCGGGCAGGCCAACGCCCCAGCATGCGGATTCGGTCATACATCACCACCGCACCTGCCGTTGCCTGATTCAAACAGAATGACGTGGGAATACGAATAACATGTTGGCACATGACCAGGGCTTCGTCGCTCAGCGACCCCCGTTCTGGGCCCATGATATAGGCTGCCTGCTGCGGGTGAGTGAAGCTGGGCAGGTCCACGGCCTCATCAACCAGCTCAACCCCAACAAGCTGGCATTTGTCAGGCAGCAACAAATCATCGAGCGTATCGAAGACATAGAGCGGTACATTGTCTTCGACCTTTGAGGTGTCTGACCGCTGCCCGGTGAAGTGCTGGCCGGCAACGGTGAACACAAAAGACGCACCGAAGCCATGGGCTGTTCGCATCAGATTACCCAGATTGCCGATTTTGTTGCCACCTTCGACACCGATGGCGAAATAACCACGCATAGACACGCCTCATTTTGCTCGTCTTTGCCTGCATCCTAGCCCAACCCACAAAATTTGCCAGTTGGCGCGTGGGCAAAAGGTCTTTAGCCTAGGGTTTCAAACCGGGGAACATTCAATCTCTATAGCTGCACCATCTCGTGACGATACCGTCCATGGCATCCTAATGATGGCCTGTGCGGGGCTGACCATCGCATGCCTGTGGGCCGTATTGCGTTACGCGTCTGAATTCATGCACCCGCTTTACATCGTCTTCTGGCGATCACTGTTCGGTGTGCTGGTACTGGCACCTTCCATCATGCGTCTTGGTGTCTCCGTCCTGAAGACGGAGCGGCTGGGCATGCATTTCCTGCGCAGCATTTCTGGCTTCGGGGCCATGATTGGCATTTTTTATTCCGTTGCCCACATCCCACTCGCGCAGGCGATGGCCGTGAATTATTCCGGACCGCTATTCGCCAGCCTGGGGGCCGTGCTGTTGTTTGGCGAAAAGGTGCATGGCCGGCGCGTTGGCGCATTGATCATTGGTTTTATCGGCATGCTAATTGTGCTGCGGCCCGGCGTTGATAGTTTCAGCCTGGGTACAGCGGCAGCCGTTCTGGGCGCTGTTTCCATGGCCGGGTCGATGTTACTGATCCGCAGTCTGGGACAAACGGAACACAACCAGACCATCGTCGTCTACGGCAACGCGCTCAGCCTGCCGCTTGCGCTGGTCATGGCGCTGTTCTTCTGGCACTGGCCCAGCCCGCTTGAATGGGGACTGTTGATTGTCATTGGCGCCATGTCGACCGTTGCGCAGCTCTTCATGAACCGCGCGCTGACCGTGGCCGAAACAGGGGCAGTCATTCCCATCGACTTTTTGCGGCTTGTTTTTGTCAGCTTCCTGGGCGCGTTGCTGTTTGACCAGGCCATTGATGCCTTCATGTGGCTGGGCGGGGCGATCATCCTGTGCAGTGTTGTCTACATCGCCCGGCGGGAGGCCCTTGTCAGTAAACAAGAAAAGGGGCGCAATTCGGAAGAAGATGAAGGGGCGAAAGCATGAAGGCAACGCCACCGCCCCTTAGTGAAGAATTTGCCCCCGGGATTGTTCGCCCCAAGCGCCCGCCAGAAGGGCAGGACACTCTGCGTGGCGCTGCTCTGTTGCTGGTGGGCATCAGCATCGGGGTATTCAACTGGTCCGTGGTGAAATATCTCGGGCAGCAAATGCCGTCGATCGAGATCGCATGGTTCCGCAGCCTGTTCGGCCTGTTCGTGATCCTACCCTTCATTGCCAAAGCCGGATTTGCCACCCTCAAGACAAAGAACCCCGGCCTGCATCTGGCTCGGGGGATCAATTCCAGCATCATTCTGGCGCTGGCTTATTATTCCCTGACGCATCTGCCCATTGCGCAGGTCACGTCCATCTCGTTCTCGCGCCCGCTGTTCCTGCTGGTGCTGGCCGCCCTCGTGCTGCACGAATATGTCCACAAGCATCGCATCATCGCGACCATCATCGGTTTTATCGGGGTGTTGATCATTGTGCGCCCCGGCGCTGACATGGACCCGGCGGTTTTTGCCGCCCTGGGCAGCGCCTTTTTGATGGCGGTGGGCATTGTGCTGCTGAAGATCCTGGCCAAGGACGACCCGACAGAGACCATGATCTTCTATGTCGCGCTAATTCAGACGACCGTCTTGGCGATTCCCACTTTCATCTTCTGGCAGACCCCAACCTGGGAACAACTGGCGCTACTCGCAAGCATTGGTGTTTCGGGCACCCTGATGCAGAGCTTTATGGTCCGCGCTTATCGCGCAGCAGAGGCTTCAGCCCTGGCACCCTTTGACTATACGCGGCTGATCTTTGCCTCGGCTGTGGGCTATTTCTTCTTTGGTGAGGTAGTTGACACCTATACATGGACCGGAGCAGCCCTGTTGATCGGTGCGACGTTCTATATTGCCCGGCGAGAACATGTTGTTGCCAAACAGGCCCAACAACAAAGCAGCGACTAGTAAAAGGCCACCGCCCATCGAAAGCCGAGTGTCGACTTGCCGGTTTTGCTGTGCTACATGCACCGCCGATCCAACAATTCTAGACAAGAGAAAGCTCATCATGGACGTGAACGGTATTGGTGCTGTCATTACTGGCGGCGCATCTGGCCTGGGCCGCGCAACCGCAGAATCGCTGATTGCCGCTGGCGCAAAGGTCACCATCTTTGATGTTAATGAAGAAGTCGGCACGCAGGCCGCAGCAGACATGGGCTGCGTTTTCGCCAAGGTCGACGTCACCAGCGAAGCCGACGTCATTGCCGGCCTCGACAAGGGTGCTGCAGAAAATGGCGTTGAAGCCCGCATCCTCGTGAACTGCGCCGGCATCAACATGCCCGGCAAAACGGTTTCACGCGGCGCGGCCCTGGACCTCGGCAAATATTCCAAGGTTGTTGAAGTGAACCTGATTGGCAGCTTCAACTGCATTCGCCTGGCCGCAGAACGCATGGTCGGCCTTGACCCGCTGGAAGATGGCGAACGTGGCCTGGTGGTCAACACCGCTTCTGTTGCCGCCTTTGATGGCCAGGTTGGCCAGGCAGCTTACGCTGCATCCAAGGGTGGCATTGTCGGCATGACCCTGCCGATCGCCCGCGACCTGTCCCGCGACGGCGTGCGCTGTAACACCATTGCACCGGGTCTGTTCCTGACACCGATGATGATGGCACTGCCGGAAGAATCCCGCAAGACGCTGGGCGAATCAGTACCATTCCCGTCTCGCCTGGGGACGCCGGAAGAATATGCCAAGACGGTTCGCTTCCTGTGTGACAATGTCATGGTCAATGGTGAAACCATCCGCCTGGATGGCGCCGTTCGCCTGCCACCAAAATAGGCCGCACCACATAGACGCTTTTTAAAGGGGCGGCGCAACGAAGCGTCGCCCCTTTTCTTTGCGCTTATCCCGCATATTCATCCATTAGGGCCGCCAACGCCGTGTCCCGTTCCGTCAGCCCATCAGCGTCGTGGGTCGACAGCGTCACGAAAACCCGATTGTAGACGTTGAACCATTCCGGGTGATGGTCTGCCTGTTCTGCTGCAAGCGCCGAACGTGTCATGAAAGCAAAGGCTTGTTTGAAATCATCAAACAGGAATTCCTTGCAGATGGCATCACGCCCGTCGACTTCAGCCCACCCGCTTAACGTCGCCAGTGCCTGACTGCGTGCTTCCCCTGTCAGCTTTTCCATCACGTATCCCTTTCATCCGCCATGTGATTCGAGCAATTTTCACACCCATTATGTACCCTGAACGGCCCGACATGCACGATCGCTTTTCGCCGTCAGGCAAGCGCCCGGATTTGGTCAAGCTACCAAGTTGGACAAACCTGCGGAAACCCTGGCCTCGCCGCATTTAATTGCACAAAATCATTGTGTGTTATAAGACTGTCAAAAAAGGCGACTTTTCAATTGCAAATTGGGTCGTGAGTCTCTAATTGGAACGGTAATTCACGCGTGCAGGTAAAGAAGCCTGTCGTGCGAACCCAAAATGTAACAACAACGGGGTTAGCCCCTCGCGCCAGCGCCTGCACATGCAGGCCAGTTCAACCGCAGAAAGCGGCAGGGAGATCATGGCGACAAATTTGGCCCAGTCACAGGCTTCGGACGGTAGCGACCAGATCGCATCTTCCGTAGATTCCGAACTTGAATCCGTAGTTATTCGCTTTGCTGGTGATTCCGGCGATGGCATGCAGCTAACGGGAACACAGTTTACTCATTCAACCGCCCTGATGGGCACCGATCTGGCGACGTTCCCGGATTTCCCGGCTGAAATTCGCGCACCGGCCGGCACCACCTTTGGTGTCTCCGCCTATCAGATCAACTTCGGTGCCCGCAAGGTCATGACGGCTGGCGATGAACCAGACGTACTGGTTGCCATGAACCCCGCAGCGCTGAAAGTGAACCTCGATGCGCTCAAGCCAGGTGGCACGGTTGTTGTCGACACCGGCTCGTTCGGGGCACGCAACCTGACCAAAGCAGGCTACGACGAAAACCCGCTTGAATCTGGCGACCTGTCTCCCTTCAACGTGATCGAGCTCGACATCTCCAAGATGACACTCGAATCTGTCAAGGAATTCGGCCTGTCCAACAAGGAAGCCCTGCGCTCCAAGAACATGTGGACGCTGGGCCTGATGCTTTGGATGTATGGCCGCCAGCGCAGCTCGGTTGTTGACTGGCTGCGCGGCAAGTTCGCCAAGCGCCCTGAAGTCGCAGATGCCAATATCGCCGCCCTGAATGCCGGCCATGCTTTTGGCGAAACAGCAGAGCTGTCCGGCGACCTTGGCCAGCGCACCGTCGGCAAGGCAGAAGTTCAGCCGGGTGTGTACCGCACCATCACCGGTGCAGAGTCGCTGGCACTGGGCCTGGTTGCAGGCTCCAAGCTGGCTGACCTGAACATCATGCTGGGTTCCTACCCGATTACGCCAGCTTCAACCCTGTTGCATCAGCTGGCAAATCTGAAGCAACACGGTGTTGTCACCTTCCAGGCGGAAGATGAAATTGCCGCCATTTGTGCCGCCATCGGCGCCAGCTTTGCTGGTTCACTGGGCGTAACGTCAAGCTCCGGCCCCGGCATCGCGCTGAAGACCGAAGCCATTGGCCTGGCCATTTCAACGGAACTGCCGCTGGTGATTGTCAATTCACAGCGTGGCGGCCCGTCAACCGGCCTGCCCACCAAGACCGAACAGTCGGACCTGTATCAGGCCGTTTACGGTCGCAATGGTGACGCACCCATTCCGGTGATCGCAGCCTCTGCGCCGGGTGAATGCTTCTTTGCCGCCATTGAAGCGGTGCGCATTGCCACCAAATATATGACGCCGATGATCCTGCTGACCGATGGCTACCTTGCCAATGCAGCTGAACCATGGCCGATCCCCGACTTTGACACGCTGGAGCCGTTCCCGGTTTCCTTCGTTGAAGCCAACCAGGAAGATTTCCGCGCTTTCCGTCGCGATGAAACCACCCTGGGCCGCAACTGGGCCATCCCCGGCACACCGGGCCTTGAGCACCGTATTGGCGGCATCGAAAAAGACTATGACTCGGGCAACATTTCCTATGCTGCCGACAACCATCAGCGCATGACCGACCTACGCGCTGCCAAGATTGAAGCGCTCGGCCGCGACATTCCTGAGCAGGGCATTGAACAGGGCGACGCTACTGGCAAGGTGGCCGTGGTTGGTTGGGGCTCTACCTATGGCCCGATCTACCGTGCTGTTGAAATGGCCCGCGCAGAAGGTCTGGAAGTTTCCCAGATCCATGTGCGCCACATCTGGCCGCTGCCATCCAATATGGAAGAGCTTCTTTCCGGGTTCGACCATGTGATGGTGCCGGAAATGAACAATGGCCAGTTCGCCACGATCCTGAGGGACCAGTTCCTGATTGATACGTTCAATGTTAACCAGGTTAACGGCCAGCCCTTCAAAGTGAGTGACCTTGTTGCTCGCATTAAAGAACTCGCCTAGGACACAGGCCATGAATGAACTTTCACCAAAGAAGCTCACCGCCAAGGATTTTGCCACCGACCAGGAAGTACGCTGGTGCCCCGGTTGTGGTGACTATGCCATCCTGAAGGCTGTCCAAAAGACGCTGGCAGATATTGAAGCAGACCCCGCAAATACGGTGTTTATCTCCGGTATCGGCTGTTCGTCGCGCTTTCCATATTACATGGCAACCTACGGCTTCCACACGATCCACGGTCGTGCGCCTGCTTTTGCAACCGGCGTGAAGCTGGCCAACCCGGATCTCGATGTCTGGCTGGTAACCGGCGACGGTGACGGCCTGTCCATTGGTGGCAATCACATGCTGCACGTATTGCGTCGTAACCTCGACCTGCAGATCCTGTTGTTCAACAACGAGATCTATGGCCTGACCAAGGGTCAGTATTCACCGACCTCACGCCCGGGCACACGCTCACCGTCGAGCCCGACCGGTTCTGTTGAATCATCCCTGAACCCGGCTGCCTTCGCGCTTGGTTCCGGTGCGCGCTTTATTGCCCGCACGATTGACACCGACCAGAAGCGGATGCCTGGAGTTCTTGCCCGCGCGCATGCGCATAAGGGTGCCTCCTTCGTAGAGATTTTCCAGAACTGCATCGTGTTCAACGACGCAATCTTTGCTGATTTCACCGACAAGGCAGTAGCGGCCGACCGCCAGATCTTCCTGGAACACGGCCAGCCCGTGACCTTTGGTAAGGAAAGCCAGTTCGGTATTCGTCGCACGCCCGGTGACCTGACGCTGGAAGTTGTGAACCTGGAAGAACAGGGCCTGACCACAGATGACCTGCTGGTTCATGACGAAACGGACCATCTGCTGGCGACCATGCTGGTGAATGTTTCCGGCACGGAAGGCTTCCCTGTCGTTCTCGGTGTTATCTACTGCAACCCGGGTGAAAGCTATGACACGCAGGTTTCCACGCAGGTTGAAGCCGCCCAGGAAGCCAAGCCGAATGCTGACATGAAGGAACTGCTTTACGCTGGCAGCACCTGGGAAGTCAGCTAGCCCAAACGGCATACAGAACAAAGAAAAGGCCGCGCCCGAAAGCGCGGCCTTTTTTATTAGGATCGTCGAGGACGGATCAAGCGTCGAGGAAGGCCACCATCTCTTCAACTGTGGTGAATTTGCGACGCGGTGCACCATGTTCAGCCGCAGCAACTTCGGCGTCGTCGATCTTCTTCCATTCTTCAAAGCTGACCGGGCGCAAATTACGCTCGGCTACCATGGCATCCAGCCCATCCGGGCCAGCTTTACCAGCATCCGGTGTCAGCTCGGCAATGTGACCTGCTACGGCAACGCCATCGGGGTGGTTGGTCGCCACCGTGCCAGAGGCACCACGCTTGGCCCAGCCTGCGGCATAAAGACCAGGTTCAATCACACCGTCTTCATTTTCAAACTGCTGCCAGCTTTCATTGTAGGGGACGCCTTCCATGGGCTGGCCATGGGTGCCGATGCAGGCCACGACCAGGCTGCAGGGTACCTCGAAGAATTCGCCCGTGCCAACGCAGGAGCCATCTTCTTCAACAACCGTCTTTTCCATGCGCAGGCCGGTGACAGCGTCGTCACCCAATACTTCAACGGGCTTGGCGTAGAAGTTGATGTGGACACGAACCGGCTTTTCGTCACCTTTATTAGACGAATAGCCCCGCATGAGATCAACATTCTTCTGCTGGCTGCCGCGGCCTTTGGCGACGAGTTCTTCGTCTTCGGCCGGCAGGACATCGGGATCAACAAGCGTAACGGCATTCTCCAATTCGCCAAATTCCTTGATTTCCTTGTGCGTAAACGCGGCCTGCAGTGGGCCACGACGGGCATAGATCAGCACGTCTTTAATGGGTGCGTCGTCGATGGCGTCCTGCGCATAATGTGACATATCGGTGACGCGAACTTCATCACCGGTTTTGGCCAGCAGGCGCGCAACATCAAGCGCCACGTTACCTGCACCGATTACAACGGCTGTTTCCGTCGACAGATCCGGGTTCAAAAAGCGTTCTTCCGGCAAGCAATTATACCAGCCAACGAAAGCGGCAGAGCCAAACACGCCCTGCTTGTCCTGGCCAGGAATGCCCAGCGTACGGTCGGCTGGTGCACCGGTGGCCAGCACCACAGCATCATAGGTGTTGCGCAGCTCTTCCAGCGTTACGTCGCGCCCCACTTCGACATTACCCAGGAAACGGACATTGTCGGCCATCGCTGTGCGTTCAAACACTTTGGCGATTTTCTTACTGCTCTGGTGGTCGGGGGCAATGCCACCGCGAATAAGCCCATATGGCGTGGGCAATTTATCCAGCACGTCGACCCGGCAGTCGGGTAATTCCTTGATAAGGGCGGCTGCTGTGTAAAATCCACCAGCGCCGGCACCGATAATGGCTACGCTCATGCCCATGACTGCACCCCGTTCAGTGCAAAAACGATCTTCTTGATGATCACTCTGTTCCCCGTTTGGCTTTTCCAGCCCAAGACTTTTCTGTTGCGAAGGGTTTTGTTTCCCCGTTCGTTTAATAGCCAAGAACACGGCCTAGGGCAACGCCTGCAGCGTCCTATAGGCCATGATTCCGGAGCTATTTGACGGAGCCGGGCTTGTGAAACAGAATTGGGCATCAGATATAACCCCATCCGGCACCATAAAGGCAGTAAAACGCGTGGAGTCAGGTCACCAACAGGAAGACAATTCAGCCGCGGCGCTCGCGTTGTTGTCTGATGAAGGGTTGATGGACCGAGTCGGTGCGGGTGACGAACGCGCCTATCAGGTCTTAGTGCAGCGCCATCTGAATCCCTGCCTGGGGATGGCACAGCGCCTGGTGGGCGACCGACAGGATGCGGAAGACATTATGCAGGAAGCCTTTGTCCGGCTCTGGCGGTTTGCCCCGCGTTGGCAAGCGTCGGGGGCACGGTTCACCACCTGGTATTACCGCGTGATCATGAATCTGTGCATCGACCACAAGCGCAAGGCCAAGAGCAGGCCGCCCCCGGCCCGGTCTTCCAGCGAAAGTGCAGAAGAGACCCTGATGCGCCACGCCGACGACGGTCAGCCCGATGCTGAACAGGGGTTGGTCAACAAACAACGGCAGGAACAGGTGTTGAGCGCCCTGTCCCACTTGCCGGAGCGACAACGAATAGCCTTGGAGATGTGCTATTTCCAGGGTCTGGCAAACAAGGAGGCCGCCGCCATCATGGACGTGAACATCAAGGCATTGGAAAGCCTGTTGGTTCGTGGCAGGCGCAAAATGGCTGACCTATTGGGCACCTGGTATGAGGAGAATGGGCATGGCTGAAAAAAATGATCTGGACCAGATGCTGGATGCGGCAGCGAAGCTGACACCGGCATCGGATGCGCTGACGAATGCCATATCGGCTATTCCCACGCAGTACAATCAGGTGGCACCCCGGCGGTCCTTTTTCGCCGATTGGGACTTTGGCTTTCTGATCCCGCGCCTCGGCGGTGCCATGGCCGCCGGGTTCGTTGGTTTCTATTTGGGTATCACAGGCCTTGTCACCCTTCCAAGCCAGGACTCCACAGAGCTGGCCTGGGACCTGTCTGACATGGCCTATGTCGTTTTGAGCGAAGAAGGTGAGGAAGAGTCATGAGCCGTAAAATGAAATGGCTGATCACCGGCCTGTGTGTCTCCGTTGGCCTGAACCTGCTGGTCGCCGGCATTATCATTGCCCGTGTCACCATGGGCCCAATGTTCGGCATGGGGCAGGTGCATATGGACCGCATGATGGGTAGGCTTTCCGAGCCTGCACAGGACGTCTTGAGAGGGGCCATGCGCGACAACCGGCCCATATTGCGTAATCACATGTACGACCTGCATAAGAGCCACAAGAATGTAACCCGCCTGCTGGCTGAAGAGGCCCTGGACGAAGACGCACTCAACGAAGCCTTTGCCCAGCTGCGACAGACGAATGAAGAAATTCAGGCAACGCTGCAGACCGTGATCATCTCTGTCGCCCAGGACCTGCCGCCCGAAGAGCGTGTCAAATTAGCCCGCGGGGGCATGCGTATGCTGCGCCATATGGGCGACCGGCACCTGGGAAATCGGCCGCCGCCACACGGGCCAAGAGGACCGATGGGTGCTGGTGGGGCTGGCATGCCACCGCCTTAAGCGGCTATTTCGACACGCTAAATCCACGCTAATACTTGCGATAAAGGCTGAATAGGGGCATACACAAAAAAGGTTCAGACAGGAGCTGTTCAGCGCCCAGCAATGCAAATTTACCTGCCCATCGCCGAACTATCGATCAATGTATTCTTGATCCTAGGGCTTGGTGCGGGCGTGGGCTTTCTCTCCGGCATGTTCGGGGTGGGCGGCGGCTTTCTGATGACCCCTCTTCTTATATTCTCTGGCGTACCGCCCGCTGTGGCCGTGGGGACAGAGGCCAACCAGATCGTTGCCTCTTCTGTCTCTGGCGTTTTGGCGCATTGGAAACGCGGCAATGTCGACTTCAAAATGGGATTCATGCTGCTCATTGGCGGTGTGCTCGGCTCGGTGTTCGGGATGTTTGTCTTCAAATATCTACGCACATTGGGGCAGGTCGACCTGCTGATCTCACTCAGCTACGTGTTGTTCCTCGGCGTGGTCGGCAGCCTGATGCTGTGGGAAAGCGGCCAGGCCCTCTGGCGCAAGAAACAGGGTGTTGAGCCCAAACGGGGCAGGCGCCACCACGACTTGGCCCACCGTTTGCCGCTGAAAATGCGCTTCCGCAAGTCGCGCCTTTATATCTCCGTCATTCCGGTACTGGGGATCGGCTTTCTGGTTGGTACGTTGGCCGCCATCATGGGCGTAGGTGGTGGTTTCATCATGGTCCCGGCCATGATCTACATTCTCGGCATGGCCACCAGCGTGGTAATCGGGACGTCTTTGTTCCAGATTATCTTCGTGACGGCGTCTGTGACCATTCTGCACGCCACCAACACACAGACGGTCGATATTGTGCTGGCACTGTTACTGCTAGCAGGGGGCGTCATTGGTGCACAATTTGGGGCCCGGGCCGGGCTGAAACTGAAAGGCGAGCAGCTGCGCGCCTTGTTGGCGTTGATCGTTTTGGCGGTTTGCGTGAAGCTTGGCTACGACCTCGTGGCGACGCCGGACCGCTTCTATACCGTTTCCACCCTGGTTCATCTGTGAGGGCAATATGCGTTGGCTGACCCTCATACCGTTTCTACTGATGGCATTCTCGCCATCAACCATGGCACAGGAACCCTTGGCAACAGACCTGTCTGAGGATGCCGTCGCCATTACATCCGACTTCAACGGCAAGGACCTGTTATTGTTTGGCTCCACCGGCGATCGCCGTTTTGGAGCAGAATCAGCTGAGCCTTTAGATGTTGTGATTGTTGTTCATGGGCCTGAAGTGCCCATGAAGATATGGCGGAAGGAACGTGTTGCCGGTGTCTGGGTCAACAGCCAACCCGTGACCTTTGAAAACGTGCCCGGTTATTACGCCGTCGCAACAAATCGCGCCCTGTCTGACATCGCCGCCGAGGACTATCTGCGGCGCGAAAATATCGGTGCGGATAACCTGGTGCTGGTTTCGGTCGAGGATGTTTCGCTCGACGAAAAGACCGAGCTGCGCGAAGCCATTCTTGGAAACCGGGGTGAAGCAGGTCTGTACCAGCTACACGAAGACGCGGTGAGTTTCCCTGACGGCCGCCTGTTTCGGTCTTCTATCCATTTTCCATCCAACGTGCCGGTGGGTGACTATCGTGTCATTGTTCGCCTCTTCCAGAATGGCATGGAATTGGACCGCTCCTATTCAGTTGTCACCGTCGGCAAACAGGGGTTGGAGCAGCAGATATTCAGCCTCGCGCAAGACTATTCTTTCTTCTACGGGCTGGGGTCCGTGATCATCGCCATGCTGGCCGGTTGGCTGGCTTCCGTGGCCTTCCGCCGCAATTAGACGACTTTCATACTCCACAAAAACTCAATTATTACAAACCGTTAACCCTTATCTGAACGAACATGAATGGCCGTTCAGCCAATATTCATGTTCAAAGCGGCACTCTTCAGGCGGGAGAGGGAAAACTGACAAGACAGGTAAGGAAAAACATGGCCAGTTCATCAACATTTGTTGCCGATGAAAATCTTGGGCGCTTCCTTAAAGATATTCGCCAATACTCAATCCTCGACAAGGAAACGGAACAGCGCCTTGCACGCGCCTGGCAGAAGAACCAATGCCAGAAGGCCGCCGACCAATTGGTTGGCAGTCATTTGCGACTGGTGATCAAGGTCGCCAAAAGTTTCCGTGGTTATGGTCTGCCGCTGGGCGACCTGATTGCCGAGGGCAATATCGGCCTTATGCAGGCTATTCACCGGTTCGAGCCGGAACGCGGCTTCCGCCTTTCAACCTATGCCCTGTGGTGGATCCGCGCCACGATCCAGGAATATATCCTGCGGTCCTGGTCGCTGGTGAAGCTGGGCACGACGACGGCCCAGAAGAAATTGTTCTTCAATCTGCGCCGCCTGAAAAGCCAGCTGCAGGCCATTGAGGACGACAATTTGTCCCCAGAGCAGGTGAGCTTCATTGCCGCCGAACTGAAGGTCAATGAACGCGATGTCGTCAGTATGAACCAGCGCCTCTTCGGGCGCGACCAATCGCTCAATGTTACTGTCTCTGCCGATGACAATACGGAGTGGCAGGAATGGTTGGTCGACGATGAGGAAACACAGGAAGACCGCCTGGCAGATGCCGACCAATTCCAATGGCGCTCGGCGCTGATGACCGAGTGCCTGAAGCAGTTGGACAAACGGGAACGTCACATCCTGATCAACCGCCGCCTGCGCGAAAAGCCACCGACGCTCGACAAATTATCGCAGCATCATGGCATTTCCCGTGAACGCGTGCGCCAGATTGAAGTGATCGCCTTTGAAAAGCTGCAGCACATCATGCTGCGGCAGGATCAGCAAATCGCCATTGCGGCATAGTCGGGGCTACGACAGTTGCCGGGGCAGGGCTAGAGGCGCTGTCCCGGTAACCATGCCCGCAGCCGCCTGGCGGCTTCTTCCATATCTGCCGTGCTACCCGCTAGGGAAAAGCGCACAAATCTGTGCCCATCCCGTTCGTCAAAATCCAGTCCCGTAACGGCGGCAACGCCTGCCCCTTCCAGCATGTCTGTACAGAATTGCTGGCTGTCTGCTGTGAAGGCAGACATGTCGGCATAGAGGTAAAAGGCACCGTCTGCCGGGGCAATATTCTCGACACCGCAATCTGCCAAAGCAGACATGATGATGTCTCGATTGGCTGCATAAATGGCCACGCGGTCGTCCAGCACATCTTCACAGTCGAAGGTTGCCTCGGCGACAACCTGTGAAATGGTCGGCGGCGAGATGAAGAAATTCTGCGTCAGCCGCTCAATGGGGCGAACAAGGTTTTCCGGCACAACCATCCAGCCGATCCGCCAACCGGTCATACAGTAATATTTCGAGAAGCTGTTGATGATCACCGCATCATCATTCACCGCCAGTGCCGTCGCCGCTGGCGCATCAAAGGTCATGCGGTGGTATATCTCATCGGAAATCAGACGAATGCCGCGTTCTGCACAGGCCTGACCGAGCACCGCCATACGGTCTGGATGAATTACGGAGCCCGTCGGGTTGGACGGGCTGGCCACCAAGAGGCCTGCCAGATCATCTGCGTCCGCCAGATGCGCCTCTGTTGGCTGAAAGCCGGTATTGGGCCCTGTGTATATGTCGAGCGGCGCTAACCCCAACGCCTTCATGATGCGGCCATAGGCGGGGTAGCCGGGTCGGGAAATAGCGACCTGGTCGCCTTCATCAAAGCAGGCAAGGAACGCCAAGGTAAAGGCCGCTGACGAGCCGGTGGTGATAATGATACGGGCGGGGGCAATATCGAGCCGATAGACTTCGCCATATTGCCGGGCGATGCGCTCGCGCAAGCTGTCACGCCCCAGTGCCAGCGTATAACCGGTGTCCCCGGCTTCCATGGCAGCACGACCACGGGCCAGCGCCTCTTCCGGCGTTGGCAGACCCGGTTCACCCACTTCCATATGGATGATATGCCGCCCCTGCGCTTCGAGCCGTGCAGCATCAGCCATCACATCCATCACCCGAAAAGGGGGGACATCACTGCGAGATGAGATTTTAGGGGTGATGGCCATGACACAAGCCTGCTGCCAAAGAAATGGCCTGCGGGAAAGGCCGGAAATCTGGAGCGGGTGAAGGGAATCGAACCCTCGTCGTCAGCTTGGGAAGCTGCTGCTCTACCATTGAGCTACACCCGCGCGAGAGCTTGCTGTCTAGCACATTTACAGCGCTGCGCAAGCCAAAGCCTGGACGCCTTTTCAGGCCATCTGAATTTCTGCATTAAGATCAAGCGCCTCTAATACTATCATCAGCAAATCACGTAGCGATCAGAGGGAGGGCATTATGGAATTCAACATCGAGGAATACCAACCCGTCATTGACGAGTTGATGACAACTTTTACGGACTACGGGCTCAGCGCCATCGGTGCGATCATCATTCTGATCCTGGGTTGGTGGGTTGCCAATTGGGCCAAGGGCCGGATTATCCGCAGCACCGGCAAATCCGAGCGTATCGATGATACAATCGGCTCTTTTGCCGCCAGCATTGTGCGCTACGGCATACTTGCTTTTACGCTGCTCGCCGTCCTGTCCCAATTTGGGGTTGAGACTACCAGCTTTGTTGCTGTTCTTGGTGCGCTCGGCCTGGCCATTGGTCTGGCCTTGCAGGGTACGCTGGGCCATGTGGCCTCCGGCGTCATGCTCATGATGTTCCGCCCCTTCAAGATTGGTGACTTTATCGAGGCTGCTGGTGAGGCGGGTACCGTCAAGGCCATCACGCTCTTTACGACCGAAATGGCCACGGGCGACAATGTCAGCATTATCCTGCCCAATGGCACGGTCTGGGGCTCTGCCATCAAGAATTACAGCGCCAATGACACCCGCCGCGTGCAGGTGATTGCTGGTATTGGCTATGGCGACGACATCAACCAGGCCATGAGCGTGCTGGAAGGCATTTTGGCAGCCGACGACCGTTGCCTGAAAGACCCGGCGCCCACCATTGCCGTTGGCGAACTGGGCGACAGTTCCGTGAACATCATTGTGCGCGTATGGACCAAGTCGGTAGACTTCTGGGGGGTCACGTTCGATCTGAACAAGGCGATCAAAGAGCAGTTCGATGCCAACAATATTGATATTCCGTACCCGCAGCAGGTATTGCATATTGAGAAAGATCAATGACCGTTCGGGCGGATATGGCACTTTAGGGTAGCAATGTCAGGAGAATCAACATGAGACAAACACCTTATGAAATGCTGGGCGGCGAAGAAGGCATTCGCAAACTTGCCGACGCTTTTTACGACGCCATGGATGACCGCACCGATGTGCAGGAAATCCGCGACATGCATGCTGCCAATCTGGATGAAATCAAAGAGAAACTGTTTGAGTATCTTTCCGGCTGGCTTGGCGGCCCGCGCCTCTATGTTGAAAAATACAAGAGTGTCTGCCTGACAGAACCGCATGCGCCCTATGCCATTGGCCCCAAGGAACGTGACCAGTGGCTGGTCTGCATGGATGATGCGCTGGAACGCATTGGCACAGATGACGAGCTGAAGGAACTATTGAAGAAGCCGTTCTTCATGATTGCCGATACCGTCCGCAACCAGGAAACGGAAGCAGCCTGACCATTATGGGGCCATGGCAAGACCCCAACACCACCGCAGAAGGCGACCCTCGAGCATCGGTTGATTTTCGAGGGCTGCATACGTTGTGGTTCAACACAGGCACGCTCTGCAATATTGAGTGCGCCAATTGCTATATTGAATCCAGCCCCCGCAATGACCAGCTAAGCTATCTGACGCTGGCCGAGGCAATCACTTATCTGGACGAGGTGGAGCAACTGGGTTGGCCAACCAAAGAAGTTGGCCTGACAGGCGGCGAGCCTTTCATGAACCCGGATTGCCTAGCCATTATCGAAGAGGCGCTCAAGCGCGGTTTTCGCGTGCTGGTACTGACCAATGCCATGAAGCCGCTCGCCAACAAGCTGGGCAACATCACCGGGCTCGCTCAGCAATATGGTAACAGGCTGACACTGCGCGTGTCGCTCGACCATTACACCCAGGCCGTCCATGAAGCAGAGCGCGGCACGGGCAGTTGGGCGCCTGCGCTGACAGGCCTGTTAGCCCTGCAGGAAGCTGGCATTTCCACCGCCATTGCCGGACGGCATCTGACGAACGAAGACGAATCTGCCGCCCGAATGGGGTACCAAAGACTGTTTGACGCCAAAGGGCTGCTATTCAATGCAGATGACCCAGCCTGCCTGACCCTGTTCCCGGAAATGGATGCCAGCCAACAGGCAACAGAGATCACAACGGCGTGCTGGGACATTCTGTCCGTCCGGCCAGAAGACCAGATGTGCGCATCCAGCCGCATGGTTGTAAAGCGCAAGGGAGCAGACAGCCCCACTGTGCTGGCCTGTACGCTATTGGCCTATGACCCGCAATTTGAGCTGGGCGCCGGGTTGGCAGAGGCCACTGGTCCCGTCAAACTCAACCACCCTCACTGTTCGCAGTTCTGTGTGATGGGCGGTGCCTCCTGCAGCTAGGCGGCGACGAATCTTGACCCAAAGCCCCCGAGGCGGTATGACTTCGGCCGTGGTGATTTGAGCGACCAGCTTGCAGCCACGTTAAACAAGTCGCTAAACGGTCGGGCGTGGAACCCTGGCTTGCGGCCGGGGTTTTTTGATCGTGTCCCAGACAGGTACAAACACCCTGGCACTGGTTTGCAACCCAACAAGCCCCAACCGTCGGGTTGGGCACGAGCAGAAGAATGACAGACAAGAAAGAACCAAAAGATTGGCGCCTGGCGACCAAACTTGTCCGTGGCGGGCTAAACCGTTCAGAGTTTGGCGAAACCTCAGAAGCACTTTATTTGACCTCTGGCTTTGCCTATGAGGAAGCTGAAACGGCTGCCTCCCGCTTTGCCGGTGAAGAAGATGGCTACACCTATACGCGCCTGTCGAACCCCACCATCACCATGTTTGAAGAGCGTATGGCCTTGCTCGACAACATGCCCATTGCCAAGGCGACCGCCACTGGCATGGCTGCGGTCAATGCAGCACTGATGAGCCAGCTTCATGCCGGCGACCGGGTTGTTGCCTCCAAGGCTCTGTTTGGGTCCTGTCGCTATATTGTTGATGAAATTCTGCCCCAGTTCGGCATCAATGTGGAACTGGTCACAGGCGCAGACAATGATGCCTGGGCGCAGGCCCTTTCAACCCCTGCCAAGGCCGTCTTTGTAGAGACACCCGCCAATCCCACGCTTGATGTTGTGGACCTGCAATATGTTTGCGACCTGGCACATGATGCCGGTGCGACCGTTGTGGTCGACAACGTATTCGCCACACCGATCCTGCAACGGCCTGCAGATTTTGGGGCCGATGTCGTTGTCTATTCCGGCACCAAGCACATTGACGGGCAGGGGCGCGTCATGGGCGGATGCGTGCTGTGCAGCGAAGAATTCTTCGAAGACCACCTGAACCAGTTCATGCGGCATACGGGGCCGATCATCAGCCCGTTTAACGCCTGGGTGTTGCTCAAGGGACTGGAAACTCTAGACCTGCGGGTTGAAAAGATGTGCGCCAATGCCGCAAAAATTGCCGACTTCCTGGCCGATACAGGCGCGCTGACCCGCGTGCTGTACCCGGGTCGCCCGGGCCACCCGCAGCATAAATTGGCCATGAAACAGATGAGCGCCGGTGGCTCCATCATCACCATGGATGTGCCCGGTGGTCGCGAAGAGGCCTTTAAAGTGGTCAATGCCCTTGATATCATTGATATTTCCAACAACCTTGGCGATGCCAAGAGCCTGATCACCCACCCGGCCAGCACGACGCATCGGTCTTTGGGGGAAGAGGCACGATTGGAATTGGGGATTACGGAGGCAACCCTGCGCTTGTCTGTTGGCCTTGAAGATGCCGACGACCTGATCGAAGATCTGGAACAAGCCCTAGGCCGTAGAAGCAGCTAGTCGGTCGCCGTTTGGCCGTATGAGTGGAAGGATTTGAGTATGTATCAGGCGGTCAGCCGCGCGCTCTGCGTTCAGGTTACACCGATCTTCCTGGAAGAAGAGTCCGACCCTGAAGCGGCACATTTTGTCTGGGCCTATCAGGTCCGGATTGAAAATCAGGGACCAGAGACAGTGCAACTCCTGCGGCGTCACTGGATCATCACCGATGGTGGTGGCCGTAGACAGGATGTTGAAGGTGAAGGTGTTATCGGTGAACAGCCTGTGCTGAAGCCGGGTGAGCACTTCGACTATACAAGCGGTTGCCCCCTGACAACCGCCTCGGGCATTATGGTCGGCACCTACCAAATGAAGAATGACGAAGGCGAATTGTTCGATATCGCGATTCCTGCCTTTTCGCTGGATAGCCCTTACGAAATCACCAGCATCAATTAGCAAGGTATCTGGAGAGTAAGATGGACGCACAAGTTGATCGTCCGACACGAGAACAGGCTGAAGAAGCCGTCAAAACCCTGTTGCGCTGGGCTGGTGATGACCCCAACCGCGAAGGGCTGATGGACACACCAGGTCGCGTTGTCCGCGCCTATGAAGAGCACTTTGCGGGCTATCGTGATGATCCGCGCGAGTATCTGGAGCGCACGTTCGAAGAAGTGCACGGCTATGACGAAATGGTCGTGTTGCGCGAAATTCCTTTTGAGTCCCACTGCGAGCACCATTTGGCACCGATTATCGGCAAGGCACACGTTGCCTATCTGCCGAAAAATCGCGTGGTCGGCATTTCCAAACTGGCACGTGTCGTCAACGCCTTTGCCAAGCGCATGCAAGTACAGGAAAAAATGACGGCGCAGATTGCAGATTGCATCGACGAAACCCTGGCACCCCACGGTGTAGGGGTGGTGATTGAAGCGGTACACCACTGCATGACAACCCGCGGCGTACACAGCCATGGGGTTTCCATGGTCACGTCCACGCTGAGAGGGTCCTTCAAGGACAATACAGAGACGCGTGCTGAATTCATGACGATGATTGGCCACAACAGCATCCGTGGTATAGGCTAGGGCTTAACCGAACCTATTCCAGGGGGTCTGTTGGTGCTGGACGCACGCCCTGTTCTTCATGTTATTGGCCTTTTGCTGGCAACGCTTGGCCTTGCCATGCTGGTACCCGCGCTCGTTGATATTGCATCCGACAACCGGGATTGGCAGGTCTTTGCCGCGTCGTCCGCAACAACGTTGCTGATCGGCCTTGGGCTCCACTTGTCGACACGGGGAGCGCCGCAGGAGCTGGACCTGAGGCAGGCCTTCCTGCTGACAACGTTAGCCTGGGTCACCATTGCTGTCTTCGGCGCACTACCCTTCATCTATGCCGAGATGGACCTCAGCATCACCGACGCGCTGTTCGAATCCATGTCGGGCATTACCACCACGGGTTCTACAGTCCTGACCGGACTGGATACGGCCCCACCGGGTATTCTGATCTGGCGCTCATTGCTGCAATGGCTGGGTGGGATCGGTATTATTGTGATGGCCGTGGCCGTGATGCCCATGCTGCAGGTTGGCGGCATGCAACTGTTCCGGATCGAATCATCCGACAATTCAGAAAAAATCCTGCCGCGCGCAGCGCAGATCGCAGGCGCACTGGCCTTACTCTACCTTGTCATCACCCTTATATGCTCTATCAGCCTGTGGTTTGCGGGCATGAGCGCCTTTGATGCCGTTGCCCATGCCATGACATCAGTAGCCACAGGCGGCTATTCAACGTCGGATGGCTCCATCGGCAATTTCGACAGTGCCAGTATTGATGTCATTGTCACCCTGTTTATGGTGTTGGGCAGCCTGCCCTTTGCGCTGTACCTGCAGGCTTTACGGGGCAGGCCGTTGCTTCTGTGGCAAGACGGCCAAGTTCGGTGGTTCTTTGTTCTGGCCCTGTTATCGATTGGCATTCTGGCAGCCTGGCGCATTGTCACAACTGACACTGAGGTTCTGGAAGCACTCAGGTTTACCAGCTTCAACATCGTATCCATCATGACCGGCACAGGCTATTCGTCTGCCGACTATAATAGCTGGGGTGGCTTTGCCATCGGGCTGTTCTTTATGGTGATGTTCATCGGCGGCTGTGCCGGGTCAACTTCTTGCGGCGTAAAGATTTTCCGCGTGCAGGTGCTGGTCGAAACCGCTCGTTGCCAGGTGCAAAAACTGCTGCAGCCTCATGGCGTGTTTACGCCTGAGTTCAATCATAAACCGATCCCCCCCGCCGTGCGGGATGCGGTGATGAACTTTTTCTTCTTGTTCTTTGGCTGCTTCATCACTCTGGCTGTCATCCTGAGTGCCTTCGGGCTCGACTTCATTACCGCCGCCTCGGGGGCAGGCACGGCTATTGCCAATGTTGGCCCGGGCCTCGGCGACATCATCGGCCCTGCCGGTCATTTCGGCACATTACCTGATGGCGCCAAATGGTTCCTGATGATCGGCATGCTATTGGGCCGACTGGAAATCATCGGCGTGCTGGTGCTGTTAAGCCCCACCTTTTGGCGAGGATAGCTGGTCGCTCAACAGCTTCCACAGCCAGATGGCACGATCACGCAGCCAGCGGAAGGCACGCGGAATATTAACTCGGCCATCTTCCAAAATCCCCAGCAGGGCCGGCAACACAATCAGCACGATGAAGGTGGCAACACCAATGCCAAACACCATGGTGATAGCCATAGGCTTGAGGAACTGCGCCTGCATGCTGGTTTCAAACATCAGCGGCGTCAGGCCGCCAATGGTCGTCAAAGACGTCAGCACCACAGCGCGCAACCGGTCCTGAGAACCGGTAACCACGGCAGATTCCCATGCCTCACCAAGCTTGTTGCGCTCTTGGATTGTCGTCACCAGGATGATGGAATCATTCACCAGAATGCCCATCAGGCCAAGCAGACCAACGAGGCTCATCATCGACAGGGAATAGCCCAGCACAAGATGGCCCAGCACGGCGCCAACCAGCCCGAAGGGGATAATCGCCATTACCAATATGGGGCGGGAGTAACTACCCAGCACCCAGGCCAGAATGATGTAGATCATCGCCAGTGCCAGCATGGCGCCCTGGCCAAGTTCCTGCAGGGACCGACCCTGGTCTTCGGCTTCACCGCCGAAGCGGTATTCGATGTTGTGCTTCTCCGCAATGGCATCGAGACCTTCAGCTGGCAGTGTCGACAGCAGCAGCGTTAAATTTGCCTGACTGCGTACAATGTCGGACTGCACGGCGACTTCCACCTTGCCATTGTAGCGCTGGAACCGGGCAAAGCCCTGCCCCGGGTCAATGCGAACAACCTCCAGCAACGGCACCTGAATGCCCTGAGGGCTGCGGATGTACAATTCACGAAGAGCCTGAGCGCTGAACGTCCCTTCAGGATACTGGATACGGACCTTGTTTTCTTCACCGTCCCGCGGGAAGCGCTTGGCAATCAACCCTTCAGAAGCACTGCGCACCTGGCTGGACACGCTGGCAGTCGTAAAGCCCATTGCCTGACCCTTGGGGGTCAACTCAATGATCATTTCCTCTTTGCCGTAGGGCAAATTGTCGTCGATTTCAATCAGGCCGGGGAAACGCGCTAACAGGGCTCGCACATCCAGCGCTGCTGCCTTCAGGGTGGAAATGTCACCACCGGAAAGACGAATGTCAATTGGCCTGCCACCACCAGGACCACCCGCTTGTTCTGCAATCGTTAAACGCTCAAGACCGGCAATTTCCTTGATCTTGCCGCGCCACGCTTCCAGCACTTCGGGATTGCGAATATCACGCAGGTCGGCCTCAGCGAGTTCGACCCAAAGACCTGCCAGATTATCGGCGTTCAATTCTTGCCAGGAATTACCTTCCATAGACCGGCCAATGGTGCCGAATGTCGCGCGAACCAACGCGCCTTCGCCGCCCGTGAGCTCACTTTCGGCTTCACGCAAGGCGCGGTCCAGCTCCTGGAGCGTCTCCAAGGTCTTTTCACGTGGTATGCCAGGGGCCATTTTGATGTTGGCAATGAGATATTCTGACTCAGCCGTAGGGAAGTGGACGAAAGGCACGTGACCACCGGCAATCATGCCCTGACCAACAATCAGCCCGGAAATGGCCACGGCCACCGTCATGTAGCGCGCCTGATAGCACTTGTCGACGAAGTTCCGGAACGTCGTGTCGCGGAACTCGTTGAAGCGTCGGTTGAAGGACACGCGGAAACCTGCCGTCTTAACCTTGGTGTGCGTCATGGCACTGCGCATATGCCCCGGCAAGATCAGGAAACACTCGACCAGGCTGGCAAGGATTACCGCAACCACAACGGTGGGCAACACGGCCATGAACTGGCCCATCTGATCCGTGATCATCAGGACTGGCAAGAACGCCACAATGGTCGTCAGGGACGAAGCAAGCACCGGCGGGAACATCCGCATGGCGCCACTTTCCGCCGCCTCAACCGCCGGAAGGCCCATCTCCTTCCTGGTCGCGGCATGTTCGCCGACCACAATGGCGTCATCAACAATGATGCCTAGTGTCATAATCAGCGCCATCAGGCTGACCATATTGAAGGACTGATCCGCCGCCAGCATGAAGCCGAAGGTCGCCAGCATGGCAACTGGAATACCGGCCGCCACCCAAAAGGCCAATCGACCGTTCAGGAAGATGTAGAGAATGACGAGCACGATGGCGAGGCCACCCAGCCCGTTGCGCACCATCAGATTAACTCGGTCCTCCACGAAGACCGACTGTTTCTGATAATGAAAAACAGAGAGGGTATCAGGCAGTGTGGCCTTTTTCTTGGCCAGATATTCATCAACAATGCGGGCAGCATCGATGGAGTCCGTATCGGTACTGCGCATAATCTGCAGCGTGATCGCCTGACGACCTGCGAAGAAGCCACCTGGCTGGTTCTCGTCAAAGCCATCCTGAATATTGGCAATATCACGCAGATAGGTTTTTTCACCGGTCCCGCGTGCCTTGATTTCGATGTCACCCACGGCATCGACAGTTCGCGCCAGGCCAAGTGACCGGATCTGACGGCTGAAGCCACCTTCAACAGAACCAGCGGGGACGTCGATAGAACTGTCCCGGACACGCTCTGCGATATCAGAAAGCTGGAGGTCGAACTGACGCAGGATGCTGGGGTCGACGTCGATGCGGATTTCCGGGTCCCGGTCACCAATAAAGCCAACCTTGTCGACGCCGGCGGCCAGCAGTTCGTCCCGCATTTCCTTGGCGATGCTCTTCAGCGCTGCTTCTGAGAACGGCCCAGACAACGCCACGCGGGAAACCGGCTCCATCAACTCGACCTGGTTGATAACCGGGCGTTCAATGTCTTGCGGTAATTGCCCTTCAACACGCCGTACCCCGTTTTCCAAATCGGAAAAGGCGCGCGCCATATTGGTGCCTTCGTTAAAGCGGATGAAGAAACCACCACCGCTCTCCATGGCAAAACCGTTGATTTCCTTAACGCCATCAACAAAGCGGATTTCCGGCTCGATCACCTCGAGGATATTTCGGTCGACATCTTCAGCACTGGCACCGGGCCAGAGAATGTTGATGGAAACAGCATCAAGGCCAAAGGTCGGAAATACCTGTCGGTTTAGCTGAAAGGCTGAAAACAGGCCGATCAGGATCATCACCATCATCAGCAGGTTGGCTGCGTTCGGATGCTGAACAAAGGTCCGGATTATGCCGATTGGTTTTGCCATGACAGGGGCCCTATTCCTTTACATCAACCAACACGCCTTCACCGATTTCGGCGAAGCGCGTTGTCAGAACAGGTTCACCCGGGATCAGGGCGTCGCTACGAATAAAGACGTCGTCGCCTGCGTAACCCAGCACTTCTACTGGGCGGGCGACGAGGCGTTCATCCACAATGGCGTATACAAATTTGCCCGAGAACAAAGAGGCTTCAGGCAGCTTCACGACATTGGGATAGAGCCGGTCAGGGAAGCGGATTTCCACAAATGCGCCGGGGCGAATGGCGGCGTCCTGGGCAGATTCATCCAAGACTGCGAAAACATCGATACCGCCACTCTGGGCTTCAATCTGTGCACCGACGCGTTCCACCGTCGCGGTAAATTCGAGCGGCTGGCCGCCAACCTGCCAGACCACCTTGACCTCGCGGCCAACCATCTCTTCGCCAGAAGACAGAATGCGGCCATATTGGGCGTCGGTCACATTGAACCGGGCCTCAAAGCCTTCAGAATCGCTGAACAGGGCGACGCGGTCATTCACACCAACGCGCTTGCCAAGCTCGGCCGATATATTACTGATGAGGCCGGGGAAGGGCGCGCGCAGGCTGGTTTGTTCCAGATTACGCTGCGCACGACGAACAGCCACTTCATGCTGCTGCAGACGTGCCTTTTCCATTTCAATGCGGTTTTCCAGCGCCACAACAGACTGCTGCGCCCGGCTTTTGGCGAGCTCAGCATCATCAAGGAATTTGCGCGACACGGTGCCTTTTTCGTGAAGACGAAGAGCGCGGTCATAGTCGCGCACAGCAAGGTCCTGCTGCAGGCGCTCTGTTAACAGGCTGTCCTGTTCACTCTTCAGGCGGGCACGGGCTTCGCGCGCACGGGCCTGCGCTTCATCCAGCGCGGCACGATATTCAAATGGGTCGATCTGCAGCAGCAACTCACCTTCTTCCAGGCGGCCACCATCGTGGAAGTTGGGGCCGGCTTCGACCACCTGGCCAGAGACGAGCGCGCGCATTTCAATTTCACGTCCGGCGACAATCTGGCCAAAAAGGGTAATGTCCGGCTGAACATCAGAGTAGGCGACCCGCACAGCGGAGACAGGCCATGACTTTTCATCAGCTTTAACGGGTGTGATGGTTGGCGCCGTAGCCACCAAAACCTGATACAGAACAATTGCGCCGATCAGCACCCAGGCACCCGGCGGCACCTTGCGCAGCAACATCTTGGCAATGCCCTTGGCATTATCCAATTGCACGCGAACTTCTTCGCGTCGATTTATTTTTGTGTCCGTGCCAGTTTCAGCTTGAGGACCACTAGATATGTTTTCGTGTTTCACCTTGCATGCACCCTGGACGGCAGGCCTATCAAGCGCCTACGCAGACTCTAAACGGTCAGATCACATTTTACGCCACGCCTCAACACGTGCTACACACGCAAACCATGCGAATAAATGCACAGCAGCCACGCGATATTCTCGCACAGTTGATCAGTTTTGACACGGTCAGTCGCCATTCAAATTTGGCGATGATTGACCATATTGCCAATTATCTAGCTGATATAGGTGTCGAGTCCGACATCATTTACGACATAAATCGTGAAAAAGCCAATCTTTTCGCCACATTGGGTGGCCCGGCAGATGTGCCCGGCATTGTACTTTCAGGCCATACAGACGTTGTACCCGTCGACGGACAGGACTGGTCGCAGGACCCCTTCACCATGGCAGAACGCGACGGCAAGCTGTTTGGTCGCGGTACCTGCGACATGAAAGGCTTTATCGCCACCTGTCTGGCGCTGGCCCCCGAAATTGTGAAGGCAAAGCTACGGGAGCCGATTCACTTCGCCTTTTCCTATGATGAAGAAGTGGGCTGCCGAGGTGTCAGCGGCATGATTGACAAGATCAGCCAGCGCAACCCGCTGCCGCGCATCTGCATTATTGGCGAGCCGACCAGTATGCGCGTTGTCAACGCCCATAAGGGCATCTGCGCCTATCGCACGACAATTTTAGGCCGCGAGGCCCATTCCAGCAAAACCGACTTTGGCGAAAGCGCGATCTTTGCCGCGGCGCGGCTGGTGGAACATCTGCGCCTGACGGCCAATGGCCTGCGCGACGGCGCCGACCAATCCAGCCCCTTTGCCCCGCCATACACAACCGTTTCCGTGGGCACCCTGAATGGCGGCAGCGCCATCAACATCGTGCCGAACCATTGCAGTTTCGACTGGGAATATCGCCCCTTACCGGGTGAAGACATGGACAGCGTCCTCAATAGCCTCAACGACTTTGCCGCAGAGGTGGTTTTACCGGAGATGAAAGCCAACTTCCCCGAAGCCGAGATTCGCACTGAGCTGATCGCCCGGGCGCCTGCCCTGCGAGAAGAATACGACTCGCCCGCCGAGGAATTGGTCAAGACCCTGACCGGACAGAACGACACTTATGTGGCCGCCTATGCAACAGAGGCCGGCCTGTTTCAGGATGCATGTATGTCGACAGTTGTCTGCGGGCCGGGCAGTATCGACCAGGCCCACCGGCCCGACGAATATGTCGAGATCAGCCAACTAAATGAGTCTGAGGCCTTCTTGCGAAAGCTTGTCGCGGCGCTGTCAGATTAGCTGTCAGGCTGGCGGCGTGAAGTCGAAGGTTTTGTTGCAGAATTCGCAATTCACCCCGATGACGCCATCAACGACCATGTCGCGCAACTCATCATCAGAGAACTGCGCCAACACAGTCCCGATACGTTCGCGCGTACACTGGCACAACACGCCGACCGGCACCGGGTCAAACACGCGCACGCCGATTTCGTGAAACAGGCGATAGAGCAGACCGGGCAAAGCCAACTCATCTGACAGCAGTTCGTCATCACGGGCACTAGCCATCAGCACAGCGCCTTCGCGCCAGGATTCTTCAGCAGCCTCGGCAGATGCCCGGCCAGCTTCATGACCACCGGTGGCGGCCAGATGCTGCAACATGATGCCACCAGCCCGCCAACCATCCTCGGCACGTTCTGCACTCAGCTTGATGATCGTCGGCAATTGTTCAGACTGGTCGAAATAGCTCTGCGCGCATTCAGCCAGTGTCGCACCTTCAAGCCCCACAATACCCTGATAACGGTCCGTATCCGGCCCCTGGTCGATGGTAAAAGCAAGGTGCCCGGCACCCAACAATTGCAACACTTCGCGGATCGGATCCAAGCCATTTGCCGCTGCAACGTTGAAACGGTCGATGTCGACATTGGCCCAACCACGAATTTCGCCCAGGCTGTCTTCGCCTTCCTCTGGTGTTTTATAATCTGCGACCAGCGACGAGACAGGTCCATTGCCCTTGACCTGCAGGGTCAACTTGCCGTTGAACTTCAGCGTATTCCCCAGGATGCACACCAGCGTCAGCGCATGGGCCAGCATGCGGGCGACATCTTCCGGATAGTCATGGCGGGTCAGAATTTCATCGACCACGCCATGCAGACGCACGGCACGGCCACGCGCCGGGCGCCCTTCCAACTGGAAGGGCAGGATTTGCGCGGCACGCGGATCATTGGCCATCTCACTGAGAGGTTGCTCATTCATGGTTACTTCTCCAGCACCCAGCGCAAAATAGCCTTCTGGGCGTGCAGCCGATTTTCAGCCTCGTCCCAAACAACCGACTGCGGTCCATCAATAACGGCATCCGTCACTTCTTCACCGCGATGGGCCGGCAGGCAATGCAGGAACAGAGCGTCCGACTTGGCTCGGGCCATCAGCGCTTCATTGACCTGATAAGGGCCAAGTGCCTGCAGGCGTTCGTCGCGGTCGTCGTCGCCCAAAGACACCCAAGTGTCGGCAAAGACACAGTCAGCGCCTTCAGCAGCGGCAATCGGGTCATGCGTGATGGAAACATCGCCACCCTGCGCCAGCGCCCAGGCCAAGACGTCGGCATCCAGCTCGTATCCCTTGGGCGAGGCAACCTTCAGGCTGAAACCGAATTGAACAGCGGCGTGCACGAGGCTGGTTGCCACATTATTCCCGTCGCCAGACCAGACCATCTGCTTGCCCTCAACAGGCCCACGATGCTCTTCAATGGTCATGATATCCGCCATTAACTGGCAGGGGTGTGACCGTTCCGTCAACCCATTGATAACGGGCACAGAAGCATATTCTGCCAGTTCCAGCAGATAAGCGTGCGACAGGGTACGAATAACAATGACATCCACAAAGCGCGAGAGAACCTGGGCCGTGTCGGTGATGGTTTCACCTCGGCCAAGCTGCATATCCTTGCCAGACAGGGTCAGCGTGTCGCCACCCAACTGGCGCATACCCACATCGAAGGAAACGCGCGTGCGGGTTGATGCTTCTTCAAAGATTGCGGCCAGTACATGGCCATCAAGTGGCGCGCCTTCGTCGACAGCACCCTTTGGCATGCCCGCCCGGGCATTCTTGATGTCCTTGGCCAGCTCCAGAATGTTCCGCAGTTCAGCGGCGCTGATCTGGTCCAGATCGAGAAAGTCTCTTTTCTTTGCCATTGCCCTAATCCTTCGCCACCTGCAATGACTGGCAGGCAGCATCCAGCGCATCAATAGCGGCGTCGATGTCCGTTTCCGTCACCGTCAGCGGCGGCAACAGGCGCACGACATTGCCACCAGCGCCCACTGTCAGCATCTTTTGTTCTGTCAGCGCGTTCACGAGGTCGCCATTGACGACCTTGCATTCAATGCCGCGCATCAGGCCCACGCCCCGCACACCCGAGATGATTTCTGGGTAACGCGCAACAAGCGCCCCCAGCTTCTGGCCCAAATAACCACCCATTTCCTCAACATGCGCCAAAAAGGCGGGGTCATCGACCACGTCGAGCACCGCATTGCCGGCAGTGGCAGCCAGCGGGTTGCCCCCATAGGTGGACCCATGGGTGCCAGCTGTCATGCCCTTGGCAGCGCTTTCCGTCGCCAGGCAGGCACCGAGCGGGAAACCACCACCGATACCCTTGGCCGCAGCCATGATGTCAGGCTCTATATTGCTCCACTGATACGCAAAGAGTTTGCCCGTACGCCCAACACCACACTGCACTTCATCAAAGATCAGCAGCAGACCATTGTCGTCGGCCAGTTTGCGCATGGCCTCCAAAACCTCGGTGGTGATGGCATTGATGCCACCTTCACCCTGCACAGGCTCCACAAGGATCCCCGCTGTTTCTGGACCAATAGCGGCTTCAAGAGCTGCAAGATCACCGAAGGGTACCTGGTCAAAGCCATCGACGACAGGACCAAAGCCTTCAAGGTGTTTCTCCTGCCCACCGGCTGCAATAGTTGCCAAAGTCCGACCGTGGAAGGCCCCTTCCATGGTGATAATCCGGTACCGCTCAGGTGCGCCATTAACATAATGATAGCGCCGTGCGGCCTTGATGGCACATTCCACCGCTTCAGCCCCTGAATTGGTGAAGAACACCAGATCGGCAAAGGTGGAGGCGGCAAGGCGTTCCGCCAGCTTTTCCTGCGCGGGAATGCGATAAAGATTGGAGGTGTGCATCAGCTTGCCCGCCTGCTCGCGGATCGCTTCCACCAGGTGTGGGTGTCCGTGGCCAAGGCTGGTTACGGCGATGCCACCGCAAAAGTCGAGATAGGCTGTGCCTTCTGTATCATAGAGGTAGACGCCTTCGCCCCGCTCAAACGCTAGGTCGAACCGTCCATATGTTGGCATGACTGCTTCGGTCATGGTTGCTCCTTTGGGCCGAAATGAGCCCCGAAAAAGCGTCTGAGTATCGTGAACTCACCGCAAATTGTCAATCTTGGAACCACGCAGCGCAGCACCGCTTTGTTTACTGGAAATGCCGTAACAACCCCGGCACAGGCCCAAGCACTGGCACTGGATCCGTTACGGCTTAAGTCGGTAGCCTCGTCGGAAAACCCAAAGGCAGGTCATGCCCAGCAGGATATTCAGCGCCAGGAGAACGCCCATGCCCAGAGCAATAGAACCATCAGCGTGGTCGATGAAGGCGTAGCGGAAACCGTCGATCATATAGAAGAACGGATTGAACTGGCTGATCTGTTGCCAAATTTCCGGCAGGCGCTGGATGGAATAGAATGTCCCCGACAGGAACGACAGCGGCATGATGACAAAATTCGTAACAGCGGCCATATGGTCGAACTTGTCGGCCCAGATGCCTCCCAACATGCCGATGAAGGACAAAAGCAAGCTAGCCATGACGGCAAAATACACCGCGATCAGCGGATGATGCAGCGTGATCTCCACAAAGGGGTAAAGCGGCACGGCAACCGATACGGCAACCAACAGACCACGACTTAGCCCACCCAGGGCAAAGGCAATAGTCAGTTCACCGGGGCTGAGAGGCGGCATGAGCACATCAACAATATTGCCCTGCACCTTGCCGATCAGCAGCGAGGAAGACGTATTGGCAAAACTGTTCTGGACGATGGCCATCATAATCAGGCCCGGCACCAGAAACTGCGCAAAGGGAATGTCTCCCACCGTGCGGCTGGCACCGCCAAACGCCAGGGTGAAGATGGTGAAAAACAGCACCGCTGTTACCGCCGGGGCGAGCACCGTCTGCAGGACGACCTTGAGGAAACGCTGAACCTCCTTACAATAAAGAGTCCAGACGCCCAGCCAGTTCACCCGGCCGATCCGGCGTTCAGCATAGGCATTCTCGCCCGGTAATGAGCGTGGTGTTGGTGCCCGTGCAGCCATATGGGTCGTTTCTACATTCATGGGTGACGCTTCTAACGAAGGCCGGGCACTGGCGCAAGCGCAGAGAAGGCGCTTATGCGCTGCAATTGACCTGATTGCAGCGATTTACTATGGTGCCCGCCGCTTTGGATGTGCACCCAAGGCACCAACAGAACACAAGGATTGACCATGGCCTGGACGGAAGATCGCGTTGATAAATTGAAAGCTCTTTGGAAAAAGGGCCTGAGCGCGAGCCAGATTGCTGAAGAACTTGGCGAGAATATCACCCGCAATGCGGTGATCGGCAAGGCGCACCGCCTTGGTCTGTCTTCACGCCCGTCGCCCGTCAAAAAGCCGGCCCAGGCAAAGCGCAAGCCCGCAGCCAAAAAGGCAGCGCCTGCCGCGCCAAAAGAACCAAAACCCGAGGAAAAGCCCGAGAAAATAACGATTCTTGAGCTGACAGACCGCATCTGCAAATGGCCGCTGGGTCACCCTGGTGAGGACGACTTCCAGTTCTGTGGCCGCCCCTCTGTCGCCGGGCAGCCCTACTGCACTTTCCATGGGGCCATGGCCTATCAGGCGCCGCAGCCGCGCAAGGATCGTCGGCGCAACCGCTAGGTCCCGCCGCCACAAACTTCCCTAAAGTCTATTCAGCTGGTTCCGGCAACGGGTCCAGCATGCTTTCTTCAACACCCGAATCGGGGCGTTCAATCGTCGCTGTTGCGCGAAGACCATCCACAACAGTTCGATACGTATTGCCCTGCTCAGCCCGGGCAATGTCTTCCCGCATTTCAGCAAAGCTTGGCATGCTCTGTTCACGCTCGTCTTCGACGATGATGACATGCCAGCCAAATTGGGACTGAACAGGCTCGGGCGTATAGGAACCGACCTCCAGACCAAAAGCGGCATCTTCAAACGGCTTGACCATCATACCCTTGCCAAAATACCCCAGGTCGCCGTCTACACTGGCCGTGTCGATGGAATGCTCATTCGCCAAAGCCAGGAAATCTGCACCTTCGTCTAGCTGGGCAATCAGGTCCTTTGCCGCTTCTTCCTCTTCAACAAGGATGTGGCGTGCATGGCGTTCGGTGTTCCCCAGCGCCTGAAGTTCTGCAATCTGTTCATCATAAATGGCGCGCAGGCGGTCGGGCGACATAACACGCTCCATCTCATCCTGCAGCCACAGGTCACGCATAGCGTCCTGATGGTATTGCGCCACCAACTGCTTCAATTCTGTGTTGTTGGCATACCCGGCCTTTTCTGCCTCAACAGACATCAAGTGCCGATTGACCAATACGTCAACCAATTGGTCGCGCAGGAAGGCATAAGGCAACTGCTTGGCTTCATCGGGCAGGCCGTCATAAATAGCCCGCAACTGCGATTCGTGCAGGTCGGTACCGTTAACCGTTACAACAACGGGGCCGTCAACCGCGGGCTTGCCGATATCGGCCATCTGGTCGCAAGCAGTGAGCATAACCCCCACGAGGCACAGGCCTGCGAGACGAAGTGTGTGACGACCCATATTGATGGTCCTTTCAAAACAGCAGAATGAGAGAGCAAGTGGCACAACGCTAGTGCATTGGCACAATCGGTGAAACAGGAATATGGGAACCGACCCCGCTTTTCGCAACGCTAATGCGTATGCCCTTCGTAGGAGCCACCAAGCCGGTGCACCGCCAAATGCGCGAGCGATCCAGCAACAAAGGCAATAAACCAAGCCTGGCCAGCGGCCTCCAGATGGCTGAGCAACGCACCGCCCATCAGATAACCGACAACTGTCGCCAAAGCCATCACCAGCAAAGCACCGACCGCCAGCTTATTGCCGAAGTCAGACGACACAAGCCACCAGATACCAAGGCCCATGGGCAGGCGGTGCAGAATGATCGCCGACACGAGCGTCGCCCCATGGCCGTGCATGCCCTGTGCCGCCGTGAGCGCTGCGCCATCACTAAGGCTATGCACCAGCAGGCCGATGATGCCCAAGGCAAGGGTCAGGCGATGGATTGTCCAGGCGCTGCGCCGCAAGGCACGCTCTGCTGCCAGGGGCAGCACAAAACCACCGGCAGCAAAGGCGATTGAGATGGCGCCGCCTTCTTCCACCGTATGGATAAGGATCATGACCACGAGGCCTGCCATGACGACGGCCATGATAACACCGAGCGCACGATGAATGGATGGCACCCTGTCAAGGAATTGCCAGGCAATGGGGCCTATGGCCAAAGCTATGAGTGCCAGTGTTAGCGACATGGGCGCCTGCACCCCGTTCTATCGTGCAAAAGGTGGCGCTTTATGGCCAAAGCAAGTCGGCTTGGCAAGCTTTCAAACCGAAAGGCGGCCTATGCCGCCCTGACGAAAGCGGCCGCTTTTTCAACCGCAGCCGCACCTTCGGGCATAGTGGGCCAAAGCACCTGCCAGATATGCAGCATTTCGGGCCATACCTCGAGTGTCACATCAACACCTGCCGCTTTGGCCTTTTCCGCTACAACCTGACTGTCCCCTAACAATACTTCTGCATCACCGACATGGATATCGAGTGGCGGCAGCCCTGCAAAATCACCAAAGACTGGCGACATACCCGTTGTGGCCGGGTCGGTGTCCCCTTGATAGGCGGCTGCACAGGCCAGCAGCCACTCTTGCGCCACCAACGGGTCTGCCTTGGCCCGGGTTTTCATGGTCTCGCCCTGCACAACCAAATCTGCCCAGGGTGAAAGAAGCGAAGCGCCATCTGGCATTGACTCACCCGCATCGCGCAGGGCCATCAGTACCGCAAGCGTCAACCCGCCGCCGGCGGATTCACCGCCTATGATCAAGCGATCTGCAGTCCCTGGGCCATCCGGCCCATTGGCCGCCATCCACCGCCAGGCAGCCAAGCCATCTTCCAGCGCAGCAGGGTAAACATGTTCCGGCGCCAGGCGATAGTCCGCCACCAGCACCGCCGCACCAGATGCTTTGGCCAGATGCCCCGCATAGGCCCTGTGGGTTTGAATATCACCTGCCGTATAGCCACCCCCATGCAAGTGCAGCACACGGATACGCCCATCATAGCCTTCCGGCACCAACCAGGCAGACGGCACGCCATCAGCATCAACCTCAACATAGCGTACGCCCTCGGGCTCACGCCCCTGCATGGACTGCTGCATATTGGCGCGCAGGCCCAGCGGCGTGACCTTGCGGCGCAATAACTTGTTCATCACCTTCGCGAAACGAAGAAGTCGGCGCGCCTTTTTGAAGGAATCAGAGGGCATGGGGCCAGCCTAGCCGCATTGGCTACGGATATACGCACACACCCGATCAATACCCGCTGATGCCTCAGGCACCTCACGGCCCAGCGCGTGCCAAACATGCACAACGTCGGGCACCTGCTCGATAATGACATCAACACCGGCAGCCTGGGCACGCGCGGCAATTTCTGTGGAATCATCCAAGAGCGTTTCAATAGAGCTCACATGCACAAAGAGCGGCGGCAGGCCGTCATACGACCCACGCATGGGAGACCAACGCGCATCATCCAGATCTGCACCTTCTGCTAAGGTCAGGCTGGCCATCCATTCCAGTGCCCCCTTCTGGACCATCGGGTCGGTCGGCGAATTGCTTTCAAAGCTTGCGCCCGCCATATGCATATCTGCCCAGGGAGATATCAGCACACCTGCCGTAGGTACCGGCAAGCCGGCATCGCGCGCACCCATGATCACGGCCAGCGCAAGGCCACCACCAGCAGAATCGCCTGCAACAAAGCAATGGGTTGGCGCACCCGCACCATCCGGGCCGTTTTCCAGCATCCATTTATAGGCGGTCAGCCCGTCATCAAACTGTGCAGGGGCCTTGTGGTCCGGCGCCAGTCGGTAATCGACATTCAACACCGCAACACCAGCCGTCTGTGACAGGTCGCTACAGAATGTCCGATGCGTATTGACGTCACCCGCCACATAGCCACCGCCATGCAGGTAGACCACACGCTTGTTGGGGTCTGCGTCCTTGTGCACCAACCATTCGCAAGGCACGCCACCAGCGCTAACAGGGGTTACCGTCACTTCCGGGAAGTCTGCAACCCGCATCAGCACACCAGACATCATGTCGCGAATGCCCTGCACGGTGGGGCCTTCCACCGGCGCATCGGGGTCCGGCGTCAGCATATCAATTACTTCCTGCATTTGCGGTGAAGCGGTCATCTTTTCCTCCCTAAGAAATCTGTAGCGCCAAGATGGCAAACATTCCGGTGGCTGGCCAGTCCTGATCAGGCCGAATTTCAGGCTTTGTCGGCTGTCACAATCCAGGCAGATGTCTTCATAATCACACCATCATCGGTGATGTAAGGTTGATAGGCCTCGCGCACAGCTTCACGTGCTTTGGCCTGCGTTGGTTCATCCATCAGCTCAAAGAAAGTCGCCGCGGGGCCCACTTCAAGCGCGAAGTCGAGCACGTCTTCAATATTCTTCAGCCCAAACAAGGCGACCTCGGGGCCAAAGTCCTCCATCTCGATGTTGGTAAAACCGGCATCTGTCAGGGTCTGCCGCAGGCGAACCGGGTCCCCAAAAGAAAACGGGCCGGGCGCATCCGGGTCAGCGGGCGGCGGGCAGTCTTCTTCCGCCAAAAACGGTACAACTGCCTGGGCCTGCAGAGCGATCCAGGGGCTTTCTGCCAGTGTTTGCCAGCATGCAAAGGCCAGTTTTCCGTTCTCATGCAGCACCTTGTGCACATTGCGCAGAGCCGCAACTGGGTCCGCAAAAAACATGATGCCGAAACGGGAATAGGCGAGGTCAAAACTATCCCGATGCAGTGGGTCAGTCTCAACGTCAGCCAGCTCAAAGAACGCATTGGTCAGCTCGGCGCGCTGGGCCACATGCTCTGCCCGCGCCAGCATCATTTGCGAGATATCGACGCCGACCACTTCGCCCGTCGGGCCAACACGGCGCGCCATCTCGATACTGGTGTCGCCGCAGCCACAGCCAATGTCGAGGATAACATCCCCGGACTTGATGCCCGCCTTTTCCATTGCCCGATTGCCAAAAACGCCAAGCATGGCATCCAGCCCGGCCTGATGTCGGACGAAATTCTTGCCCCCTGCGTCGTTCCAGAACTCGATCTGGTCTGCATTGGGTCCTGTTGCTTCAATATGCTTCATCTTCCCCCCAAGATATTGCTTTTCGGTCGCTGCCGATTATGGGCGTGCCGTTTTGCAGGTGCAAGAAATAGCACGCGAATCCGGCACCTTAGCCCTGCAGAATTAGGCATTGCATATAATTGACAAATATTCTCAAATGCCAGCCATGTCATGGCAAATGATCATCGCCCCCTTTGGGGTTGTCGCCATTGTATCGCTGACATGGTTTTTCGGCGGGCTGAAACGCCCGGCCAAGCTGGACCCTGAAGGTGCGACCCGGCGGCTGCTACAGGACTTTCCGCTCCTGCGCATAGCTGACTGGACCATCACCGGTGAGGGAGACGCTGCCCTTACACGTGACGACCAGGGGCGCGTTGCGGCTATTGCCCGGTTTGGGGACCGGCTGATTACCCGGCTATGGTCCAAAGGCGAAATCAGCAACGTAGAATCGGTCGACAATACCCTGGTTGTTTCAACCCATGACTACAAGGCACCCGATATGCACTTTGCATTCGATGATGCAGAGCAGCAATCTGCCTGGCGCAAAACATTCATTTCAATGATTGGGCGGCCGGCATGAATTTCCCAGATATGGTGCCTCTGGCCATTCCCTTCTTTCTTGGCGCACTGGCCGTCGAGATCATGCTGTGGCGCGCCCTGAAGCGCGGTGACTATGAAACACGCGACACGGCCGCCAGCCTGACCATGGGCCTGGGCAATGCCATTATTGGCGGGGCAACAGTTGCCGCCGTTTACGGGACATTCAGCGCCGCCAATTCTATCGCCCTGTTTGACATGGGCTATCAGTGGTGGGTCTTTGTACTCTGCTTCTTTGCTGAGGACCTGTGCTACTACGTCTACCACCGCATTTCGCATGAACTCCGCTGGTTCTGGGCCAGCCACGTCGTGCACCATTCGTCGCAGCACTTCAACCTGTCCACCGCCCTGCGCCAAACCTGGACGCACTTCATGTCGATGGGCTTTTTGTTCTGGTTGCCGCTGATCCTGATCGGCTTCCCACCAGATATGGTGTTGTTCTTCCACGGTGTCAGCCTTGTCTATCAGTTCTGGCCACATACGGAACTGATCGACCGTATTGGCCCGCTGGAGTGGGTCTTCAACAGCCCCAGCCATCACCGCGTGCACCACGCGACCAACCCAAAATATCTGGATTCCAACTATGCCGGGGTCTTGATTATCTGGGACCGCCTGTTTGGCACCTTTGTGGAAGAAGACCCCGAAGACCCGCCACGCTATGGCATTTTGGGTAATCTCAACAGCTTCAACCCCCTGCGTATTGCCTTCGCTGAGTGGGGCACCATCATACAGGATGTCCGGGGGGCCAAGTCTGGCCGAGAAATCTTCATGTTTCTGATGGGCCCACCAGGCTGGTCGCCCGACGGGTCGCGCCAGACAACGGCCAGCGTCAAGGAAGCCTGGGCCAAGTCGATTACCGAGCCCGCCCTAGCCGAAGAAGAGCTGGCACCCGTTGCCATGCAGGCCGCTGAATAACCAGCCAATACGTCTACGGAGACCAACCAATGTCAAATGAGTGGCACAGGATCTATCTCGTTCGCCACGGGCTGGCTGCCGCCAGCTGGGAAGAAGATACAGACCCCGGCTTGAGCCCGACCGGCCACGGTCAGGCAGCGGCCGCCGCGCAAAAGCTGGCACCACTGGGTCCCATGAATATCATCTCCAGCCCGATGCGCCGCACCCAGGAAACGGCCATGCCCTTTGAGGAACAATGGCAGGCCAAGGCAAGGATCGACGAGCGGATATCAGAAATTCCCTCGCCTTCCATGGCATTGAACGAACGGCGTGGTTGGCTAATGGCCATTATGGAAGGCAAGTGGACGGACCAGCCTGCTCTTGCGACCGAGCCGCATGACTTACCTGCCTGGCGGCGCGGCACCGTGGACGCACTGCTGGAGCTAACCGAGCCAACCATTGTTTCCACACACTTTGTGGCGATCAATGCCATTGTTGGGCAACTCATCGGGGATGATACAGTCGTTGGCTTCCGGCCCGACAATTGTTCCATTACAATTGTCGAGTCCAATGGCCAGGAGCTTCGATTGATTGAAAAGGGCACCGAGGCGGAAACAGAGGTGGGCTAAGCCCGCAAAAGGGGGAACCATGGGGGAAAAGAAAGGCCTGCCGGGCTTTCGCGGGGTCGACCATATCGGCGTCACCGTCCCAAACTTTGAAGAGGCACGGGATTTTCTGGTGAACGTGCTGGGGTTTGAAGAATTCTACCTGCACGGCCCTTACGGATCCGAGGACAGTGACTGGATGAAGGACATGCTGAATGTCCACCCTCGTGCCGTCATTGAAAAAGTGCAGATTTTCCGAGCCGGACACGGACCGAATATTGAGCTGTTCGAATATTCTGCGCCCGAACAACGCCAGACCATGCCGCAAAACAGCGACTGGGGTGGCCACCACATTACGCTCTATGTCGATGATATCGATGCTGCCATGGACCATCTGCGTGCCCATGGGGTGCGCCTGATGAATGGCGGCGGGCCTGCAGGCACGCAGGGACCCGAAGCAGGGCTGCGGTCCTGCTATTTCCTGACGCCATGGGATATGCAGATGGAACTGATCAGCTTTCCCAACGGGAAAGGCTACGAAAAAGAAACAGACCGGCGCTTGTGGGATGTCCGCAATCCCGGCGCCTGAACTTAAACCTTGGGGGAGGAAAACATGACAGGACGTGTTAAAGGAAAAGTCTGCATCGTCACCGGCGGTGCCATGGGGCTGGGCGAGGCGGATTGCCGTCTGCTGGCCCGCGAAGGCGGCAAGGTAATCATTGTCGATATTGCCGATGAAGCCGGTGAGGCGCTCGCAGCCGACATTGGCGCCGAGTATTACCACATGGATGTGACAGCTGAGGCACCGTGGATTGAGCTGATCGACTATGTCGTCGGCAAATATGGCAAGCTGAATGTACTGGTGAACAATGCGGGCATCGTGATCCCCGGCAATGTCGAAACCTGTACCGAAGAAGAATGGCGCAAGACCAAAGCTGTCTCGGAAGATGCGACATTCTTTGGCATGAAGCACGCCATCCCCGCCATGCGAAACAGCGACGAGATGTGCTCCATCATCAACATGTCGTCAACCGCCGGGATTGTCGGCGTGCCTTACGTGTTTGCCTATGCGGCGGCCAAAGGCGCGGTCCGCCTGATGAGCAAGGCCGCCGCCGTGCACTGCGCCCAGAATGGCGACAAGATCCGGGTAAACTCCATTCATCCGGGCGGGATCGTGACACCGATGACAACCAATATTGGCCCTGTCGTACAGGCAGCCCTGGATGCTGATGAGCGCTTTAAGCCGCCCATCACCGGCACCACACCAGGTGAACCGCAGGATATTGGCTATATGGTGCTGTATCTGGCCTCCGACGAAAGCAAATACACCAATGGCGCAGAAATGGTGGTCGACAACACCGTCACCAGCATGGAAGGCGTTGTGCCGTAGGCACCTAAGAGCATGAGCCTTAGGCGCTTGCCGCTCTTCTATCCATCCGCCGCTGCAGGGCGTCGCGCATTCGGGCATGGCGCGCCTCGGTAATCGGGTAATTCCAGACAATCGCAGCCGCCCAGAAAAAGAATAACGATGGCAGCATGGTGAACAATAGGCGCAGGCCGAGCATGTGCTCATAGGCATTATCTGTACCCAGTTCCGGATCAAAGCCAATCAGCGCCAGCAGATACATCGATACACTGCTACCCAGTGCGGCGGCCATTTTTGACGTGAATGACCATGTCGCAAAGAAGGACGCCGCCCTGTTGTCGCCGCTCATCATTTCATCAAGGTCGATAACATCTGCCTTCATGGAATTGGGCAGGGACGCGAACGCACCCGCGGCAAAGCCAGAGACAATGGTGATTGGGATCATCCACCAGAAGTCACCCCAGCCATGGAAGATGTAGAGCGGGTTCACGAGCCCAATGGTGATGAAACTGGCTGAATAGGCTTTATGCTTGCCAATGCGATTGGACAACCACACCCAGAACGGCACGCCGGCAATATTGCAGGCATAGAAGAAGAACAGCATCACGACCATCATCTCAGGCGCGCCCAACACGAAGCCGACATAGAAAGAATAAAGCGGGGTGGTGATGTTGAAGGCAGTCATGCCGATCATCAGCGCCGTGACCAGCCGCTTGAACGGGCCATTGCGCCACATCAGTCGCAACCCGTCGCGCAGGGATGTGCGCGAGTCCTCATAATCCTGCGTCTCCGGTACTTGGGTAACGGTCAGATAAGTGCCCAGCGGTAGCGTAATCACCATCATGACCCCCAGAATAGTCATGATCGCCTTGTCGCCGCCATAGTCGAACGCCCACAGGAAAAAGATCGGGACGCCCTGGGCTGCCAGGTTGCCCACCACCCCGATGGCAGAACGCCAACCGGTGATGCGCGACCGTTCGCGGTAATCCGGCGACAACTCCGACGCCCAGGAATAATAGGGGATCAGGATCATCGTCATCGCCAGATAGACCCCCATGATCCCTACAAAGAGATAGAGCGTGAACAGGTTCTCGAGCGAGACAAAGCTGACATATTCCGCCAGTACCGCTGGGTCATCCGGCGGCAGGAACAACATGTAGAAACTGACCGTCAGCAGCGGCATACCCGCGACAATCCAGGGTTTCCGACGGCCCCAGCGCGTGCGCGTGCGGTCGCTCCAATAGCCGATCAGCGGGTCAGTAAACACATCGGATATGCGGGCAATCAGCAATATCGTACCGATAAGCGCCAGGCTGACGCCCAGCTCTGCGGCGTAATATTTCGGCACATAGATCAGCACCGGTGTCAGCGCGAAATGCAACGGCATATCCGTGAGGCCATAACAGAACAGTTGCCAACAGGACAGACGCTCAGGCGGTTGTTTCATCGATCCCTGCTCCTACTGCGCCGGTTCCGGCACCGCGTCCCGGCGGTCCAATTCATCCCGCACCTGCTGGTGATATTCTTCAGTAATCGGGTAGTTCCAGATGAAGGCCACCGCCAGTAGATAAAATGCCGACGGGATCACAGCAAACATCAGCCGCAGGCCCATTAAATGTTCCTCAGAATTGCCGGCGCCCAGTTGTGGGTCAAACCCGGTGAGGGCCAGACCATTCAGCGCCAGCCACGCACCGCCTGCATTGACAATCTTTGTCGTGAACGACCAAGTCGCAAAATAAGAAGCGGCACGATTTTCGCCACTTTCCAGGGTGTCGAGGTCAATCACATCCGCCTTCATGGAATTGGGCAGGGCATTGAATGCGCCTGCGCAAAAGCCGGTCATGATGGTGACCGGTGTCATCCACCAGATATCACCCGGCCCCAACAACATATAGAACGGGTGCACAACCGAAATGATGACAAAGGCGGTGATATAGCAGCTACGCTTGCCAATATTTTGCGAGATCCGCACCCATATCGGGATGGCCGCAATATTCACCAAATAGAAGATCGACAGCATGTAGATGGTGCTGGTCGTGTCCTGCAACACAAAGGCGATGAAGAAGGCATAAAGCGGTGTTGTAATTGTCAGCCCGGTGCTGCTGGAAGCAAAAGCCATGATCAACTTTTTGAACGGGCTGTTCTTCATCATCAGCCGCAAGCCCTCCAGCAGGGGCGTATAGGCGCTGACGAAATTCTTGTTTTCCGGCACCATCCAGACGGTGAGGATCATACAGATGGGCATGGTCACCAGCATGCCGGTGCCAACCACAATCAGGACGGCCTCATCACCCTGCAGACCAAAAAAGATACCGGCAAGAATCGGCAATAATTGCGCCAGCAGTGATCCGCCAACACCAAATGCGGCGCGCCAACCGGTGATGCGCGTGCGCTCATTATAGTCTGGCGATAGCTCTGCCCCCCAAGACCAGTAGGGGATCATGATCATGGTCGCCCCGACTGACAGCAGTACCATGCACAGGAACATATAAAGCCCACTGGTATATTCACGCGTGGCCATCTCGGACGGCAGCATGGCCGTCAGCAGGCTAAGGTCCTCTAGCGGCACAAACAGCAGGTAGAACCCGGCCACCAGCAGCGGCATGGACGCCAATACCCAGGGCCGTCTGCGGCCCCAGGGGGTTCGGGTCCGGTCGCTTAACACACCGATTAACGGGTCGGTGAAAATATCAAAGATGCGGACCGTCAGGATGATATTACCTGCCAGCGCCAGGCCCACGCCCATTTCGGTCGTGTAATATTTTGGGATGAACACCATCACCGGGAACAGCGCCATCATCAATGGCAGCTCTGTCAGACTGTAGAAGAAAAGCGTCTTGTTAGACAGGCGTGTTGGGGTAGAGGGTGCTGAAGACATAATCCGGTTGGGCTCCTACTCCGCGGCAGCTGCTGCTGCGCGTCTCTCCTGGCGCTTGTCGATGGCCGTTCGGATACGTGCCTGCCGTTCTTTGGTGATGGGGAACTTCCAGATAACGGCGGCAGCAGCGAGAAAAAACAAAACAGGAAGTACAGAAAACGTCAGCTTGAGGCCCAGCAGCGCCTCAGGGGTGTTTTCGGCGCCATTGAGTGCATTAAAGCCAAACAAGGCAAGGCTTTGCAACGCGAACCAGCCGCCTATACTTGCCGCCGATTTGGTGATGAATGACCAGGCCGAAAAGAAGAAAGCGGCCCGGTTTTGGCCACTTCGCGCTGTGTCGAGGTCGATGACATCTGCCTTCATGGAATTGGGCAAGGCCTGGAAAGACCCGGTGCCCATACCAATGATGAAAACCATCGGCGCCATATACCAAAAGTCACCGGGGCCCAAAAGCAGGTAGATTGGCTGCATGGCGGACACGAACAAAAAGCCGCACAGCCAGGCTTTGTGTTTGCCGATCGTTGCCGAAATCTTGACCCATAACGGCACGCCCAGAATGCCGGCAGAGGTTGCAATAACAAGCATGTAGGGCACATCTGCCGCGCTGCGCTCAAGGATGAATTCCACAAAGAAGATATAAAGCGGCATGGTGATCGACAGGCCGATATAGCCAAGCACATACCCCATGGCGAGTATGCGGAATGGGCCATTCTGCCACATCATTTTCAACCCCGTCAGCAAAGGGACCTGCGGGGCCTTGATTTCCGGATATTCCGGCACTTTCCACAATGTCAGCGCGACACAGGTAGGTATCAGAACCACCGCGGCGACACCAAGCAGACTCATCACATTTGCAGTGCCGCCGAAACTGAACACCAGCAAGGCAATCAGCGGGATTGCCTGCGCCAGCAATTGCCCGAACGCACCCATAGCTGCGCGCCAACCGGTTATCCGTGTGCGTTCATCGTAATTGTCTGACAATTCGGCGGCCCATGCATAATAGGGGATCATCAGCATGGTCCAGCCCGCCCACATCACCGTCAGCCAGCCAAACAGATACCAGATTCCAACCCCTTCAGGCGGCATAAAGACCTTGTAGATGCCCAGCATCAGGACGGGCACCGAGGCGAGTATCCATGGTTTGCGCCGCCCCCAGCGCGACTTTGTGTTGTCACTGAGATAACCGACCAGCGGGTCAGTGATGGCGTCAAAAACCCGCGAGAACAACATGACATTGGCAACAGCAGAAATGGCAAGCCCGATGTCGCCCGTATAGAACCGGTTGAGGTAGATGCTCATGGGCATCAATGCGAGCATGACCGGAATATCCGCCGCCCCATAGGCAAACAGGGTCGCGTTCGAAAAACGGCGCATGCGGCCAGACTTTTGTTCAGACACTTTATTCAGCCAATTGCACATCAGCCTGGGTACATCGCTCCTGCCGACGATCAATCGCCGCGCGGATACGTTCCTGACGCTCTTTGTTGAGAGGGTATTTCCAGATAATGATGCCCGCCGTCACGAAGATAATCGCAGGCAGGAACACGTAGACCAACTTGAGGCCCATCAGGGCATCCGCCGAATTGGCCGGACCCAACGTCGCGTCAAACCCGACCAGCGCCAGCGCCCAAAGGCCAAGAGAGCCACCCAGGCTGGACGCCGCCTTAGAGGTCAGCGACCAGGCAGAGAAGAACATGGCCGCCCGGTTTTCACCCGTGCGGGCCGTGTCGATATCAATCACATCGGCCTTCATGGCATTGGGCAGGGCCATGAAGGAGCCCGTGCCAAAGGCACTGATAACCGCAAAAGGCACCATGTACCAGAAGTCGCCCGGCCCCAAAAACAGATACATGGGACTAAAAGCTGTCACAAACAGAAGACCGCCAATCCAGGCCCGGTGCTTGCCAAAGCGTTTTGAAATAGCCATCCAGAACGGCAGGCCAAGTAGACCGGCAAAGGTGCCAAAGAACATGACAGTCGGCACCAGCATTTGCGGTACGTCCAGCACCGCCGTTACATAAAAAGCGTTCATCGGCATCATCACCGCCAGCCCCAGGCTCGACAGCATGAAAGTAATCACCAGCCATCGGAATGAGCCATTTTTGGCCATGACCTTGAGGCCGTCCATCATCTCCATAGCCGACCCACCCGCATTCGGCGCTTCTTTGACCCGCCAAATTGTGGTGAACACGCACAAGGGCACCAGAATGACAGCCGCATAGGCCGTTACCCGCAGGATGTCTGCAAAGCCGGTGAGCCCCCAGCCCATATCGACAAAGAGCGGCAACCCGAAAATAAACGGAAAGGCAATGGCAATAAGCTGGCCGACCGAGCCCATGCCTGCACGCCAGCCGGCAATACGGGTGCGTTCGTCATAGTTTTTGGAAAGCTCGGCCCCCCAGGCGTAGTAAGGGATCATCAGCATGGTCCAGCCAAGCTGCATGACCATCATCCACCCCACGAGATACCAGAGATCAGCGTCTGGCGACGGCACCAACACCTGATAAAGGCCAAGAACCAGAACAGGCAGCGAAGCCACCATCCAGGGCTTGCGCCTGCCCCAGCGTGTCTTCGTATGGTCCGATAGGTAACCCACTAATGGATCAGTGATCAGGTCAAACACGCGAGCAAAAAGCAGCATATTGGCCATGTCGACAAGGTCGAGACCAAAGTCCTTCGCATAGAACGCATTGAGGTACAGCATCATCGGGATGTTGGCTAACATCACCGGCAGGTCCGAAATCCCATAGGCAATAAGAGTGCGCGGCTTCAAGCGCGTTGCTGAGTCAGTCAACGACAACCTCCGCCCGTGGTGGCTGTTTTTTGCCGCAGATGATATGCGCCAATACTGCTATCGGCGGTGTGTTCCGTAAGGCGCGCCCAAAGCGGCATCCCTTTACTCCCAAAAATTCCCCTGGAAGATAGTGGGCACGGGTTTTCGGATTGGCAAGCCAAAAGCAAACGGAAACGGCGATTCCCGCAATACCTCTCTGAAGATTTCGCATTGCAGCACGCACACGCGTCGTTCATGCTGACTAACCAGTCTTGGGGAAGACCACAGGGGGACCATTCATGATCAAAGTTTTCGGCATGCTGAACAAGCGCAGCGACATCAGCCAACGCCAGTTTCATAAACATTGGAGCGGCCCACACGCCGTGCATGCGTTAACGCTGGTGCCGGTGATGCGCCGCTATGTCCAAAACCACAAAGCCGCCAAGGCCTATCCGGGCTTTGACGCGCCCTGCGATGGCAGCCCGGAAGTATGGCTGCAGGATACAGACGCTGCCCGTGTGCTGAATACCATGCCTGAATATATGAATGGTGCTTATATCGATGAACCAGCCTTTATGCGGGAACGCTCCGCAGGAATCATGGCCAGCGAGTATGTCATCATTGACGGCGACCCGATCGCCGAGAAGGACAAGCTCGTTAAAGTGCTGTTTTTCGTGAAGCGCAACCCGGCATTGACGCACGAGCAGTTCCATGACCAGTGGTTGGCGTTGGATGGACCACTCTTTTCCAAGGGAGAGAATCTAAAGCGCTTTGTGCGGTCACCCACGCTGCCAAGCGCCTATGAAGGGGGCGATGCGCTCTATGACGGCGCGGAAGAATTGTGGTGGGACACAGAAGCCGCTTTCAATAAGGACAAACGCGGGGCCCCAAAAAAGGCCGACCGCGCTAATCTGTTGGATACCAAAGCTACCCACGCCATGTTTGTCGATGAAAACCGGGTCTTCTGGCCCGGTCTGGCGCAAGACGAATAGGCTACATCTTCACCACGACATTGCGGGCTTCCATATCGGCAATGTCTTCATCCGAATAGCCCAGCTCGCGCAGGATTTCCTGGTTGTGCTCGCCCATGCCTGGCGGGTCACGACGGATTGACGCCGGTGTTTCCGAGAACTTGATCGGCTGCTTGGTGGAAATGTATCCCGTTTCCCGGTGATGCGGCCTGCTTTCAAACATATTCACAGCCTGCAAGTGTGGGTCATCCATCAGTTCGTCGATGCGGTTTACATACATCACCGGCACACCGGCTTCTGACAAAAGCTTGTACCATTCATCGGTCGTCTTCTGGGGCGTCATAGCGTGCATGGCCGCATAGATCGTCTGCAGATTGGCGATCAACTGCTCCATGTTGGAGAACATAGGGTCATCCGGCTGGATGTGGGAATCACCAATCTCGAAAATCTTGGCCCAGGCGTTTTCACCGAATGGCATGATATAGATGTAGCCATCGGACGTCTTGTAGGGCCGCCGGTTCGGGTTGGAGACCTTGTGATAGCCGGGAATGCCGCGTTCAGGTTCGTAAATGCGGTTGCCCATATGGTCCATCATCAGAAAGGACACAAAGCTTTCCAGCATGGGGACTTCTACATACTGGCCTTCACCCGTCCGTTCGCGGTGAAACAGGGCGGCCAACAGCGCATAAGCACAGTGCAAGCCAGATGTTTTGTCCGCCACCAGTGTGGGGATCATGGTCGGGTCTTCATCGCCATCGATGTATTCACCCAGCATCATACCGCCACCGGCTGCCTGGATCAGGTCGTCATAGGCGGGCTGGCCTGAATAAGGGCCATCGCTGCCGTAGCCGACAGCATGGACATAGACAATATCTTCCTTGATCGCCTTGACGTCTTCGTACCCGAAACCAAGGCGCTCAATTGCCTCTGTCCGGATATTATGCAGCAGCACATCCGCCTCTTTAATCAGGCCAATCAGGATGTCTTTTGCGCCATCCTGCTTGAGGTCGAGGCACAAAGAGCGCTTGTTCCGATTTGCGCCCAGAAACAAGAACCCCATGCCAGGGGCGGTCATGTCGCCGGACCAGCGTGTGACGTCGGCTGCAGGAGATTCGACACGGATCACATCTGCGCCCAGATCACCCATGATCTGGCCCGCATAGGGACCCAGAAGAACCGTTGAAAGGTCGAGGATTTTGACGCCGTCGAGCGGCCCCGGCTTGGTATCCGTCATACTACTTCCCGCATTGATATTGGATTTGACGTTACTATAGCCAAAAGCGCGGGGGCTTAAAGGCGTGTTTACACGTCTTCTTTCATTTCCAGCCGGCCCGCACTAAGCGCCTCGATGCCCTTGCCTTCAAGCTGGGCCTTGAGACTGGCGTAGAAACCGGCCAGGTAACCTTCGACAGCTGCAATACGCATGCTGTGCGGCACATCGGGAGCTGTCTTGGTGGTTGCCATATAGGTAAGGCGCGACCATCCATCGCCCAAGTCTGTTGCCTTCATGGTGCCCTGAAAGTCCTTCATGCCATATTCCTCGGAATTCAGGAATGTCGCCGTGATCGTCCGCTGGTTTTCGTCGATTGCATCCAGCCGCTGGCTGATCATCAGGCCACCCGGCGGGTATATATTGCGGATCATCCCGATACCGTCGCCGATAAAGTCGAAGCGGGTATTTTTATCCGGCCACCACTCACTGACATTGCGGTAATCCGCAAAGATAGCCCATAGCTCGTCCACAGGCATCCGGACATCCATATACCAATGGACCGGCCTCTGTTCTGGATCAACCAGCTGGAGCATCAGGTTCAATTTCCCGCGTTTCCCGTATCAGCAGGCGTGACTTTACCTTAGCGCCTTTCGAATCGCTACTACGCTGATTGGACGAACGTCCACTAATACCCTGTTCCGATTGATACGCTTGGGGCTATATTGTGGCGGTGATCATGGCCGGTTTTACAGCCAGGGCACTATTGGGGAACTGAATTCGTTGGATCAGAGTGTGAACACTGACGGCAGCCATGTGACGAGGCAACGCCTTGAGCAGACTTTAGAAAAATTGGCCAATGGGCCAACGATTGCCGAGGGCGTCCAGATATTGCGCGACATTGGCAATGTGATTGGCCTGCCGCTTGTTGCTGTGCTGGATGACATTTCAACCACCGTTCCGCTCACAGATGAAGAGGGCAACCGACTGGCAGATTCCTTCGGCTGGCCGACGGAATTTATCGATCAGTGGGTCGAACAGAGCCTGACATTGGTCAGCGCCGTCAGCCATGCCTCCCGGTTCGAACATTTGCCGTTCTATTGGTACTGCAATGGCACATGGTCGGTCGCCATCGACATTGAACCGCTACAGATGAAAACCATGGAGCAGATGGCTGCTCTTGGCATATCTGGAGGCATCACCATGCCCACCCATTTGGCAAAGGGTCGCATTGGTTCAGTCACGTGGCTGAGCTACGATGCCGACATCAACCTGCAGGAAAAACTGGATGCCTATCAGTATCCGCTGACACTGGCGGGTCTGCACTTTATGGACGTCATACTCCGCGCACGTGACCCTGAACCCCCGCGTACCGGTTTTATCTACCTGACCAAACGTGAAATCGAATGCCTGACCTGGGCGGCCCAGGGCAAGAGCGACCAGGAAATCGGCAAGATCCTCGACGTATCCCACACAACAGCACGCTTTCATATCGCCAACGCGGCCAAAAAATTGGACGCCGTCACCCGCACACAGGCCGTCGCAAAGGCTGCACAGCTGGGGATTATTGGCCCCATTCTCTAGCGCGCCTTCTGTGCGCGCACTTGGCGGACGACGACCGGCCCGCTAGGATGCTGCACAGGATCGTCACGGGGGAGAGATCATGGACACCATCGACTGGACACTTTTTGCCGCCCTTCTGGGCCTGGCCCTGCTGTTTACGGGGCTGAGTATCTATCGCGCGTATCGTCGGATATTGCCTTACCACCGCGGTGAAGAAGGCCTGCCTGCCAACCCGCCGGACATGTTGATCAACATCTTCATGAACTTCGTGCGCGCTAGCTATGGTTGCATCTTCGCAGGCGCTGCCTTGTTCATTGTTGCTCATTTCTCAGGAGCTGGTCTTGGGGCCGCTGCCGGCCTGTCGCTGGACGTGCCCATCAGCCTGTATTGGGCTGCCGCACTCGGACTTTTGCTCGTGGTGCTGAGCTATAATGTGCTCTACCACAATGTCCGCGTGGCCATCGAATCAGAAACCGGGGCGGATGAAGTCTCCAGCCGCATGACACGTGTTCAAGCCAATTTCACCGAATACGCCCCCACCGGCCTGGGCCTGATGATCGTCATCGAGTGGGCCGGTGCGCCGGATGTCTTTGTGTTCATCGGCGGTGGTCTGTTTGTTTTGGGCCGTATTCTGCACGCTTGGGGCCTGAGCACAGACCCCTTTGCAAGCTTCGGCCGTGTTGTCGGTATCCAAACAACCCTGGGTTCACTCGCCTTTATGGCACTGAGCGCTCTTTACTTCTTCCTGGCTGCGGCCTGATCGATCAAATCGGAGAACACAATGATCGACCTTTACTATTTTCCCACGCCCAATACGTGGAAGGTTTCCATCTTCCTGGAAGAGACGGGTATCGACTACACCGTCAAGACGGTCAACATCTTGCAGGGCGACCAGTTTGAGCCGGAGTTTCTAAAAGTCAGCCCCAACAATCGCGTCCCCGCCATTGTGGACCACAACGTACTGGACGAAGACGGCAACCCGGTGTCCATCATGGAATCCGGTGCCATCCTGATCCATCTGGCGGAAAAAACCGGGCAGTTCTATCCCAAAGACCCGGCCAAGCGAGCCAAAGTACTGGAATGGCTGATGTGGCAAATGGGCGGCATGGGCCCCATGGGCGGCCAAGCCAACCACTTCAACGCCTATTGCCCCGAAGACATTCAATACGCCAAGGACCGATACACCAATGAAGTAGCGCGGCTCTGGGGCCTGTTGGACGACCAGCTAAAGGACAATGACTGGATCGCCAATAATGAATATTCCATTGCCGATATGGCCTGCTGGGGCTGGGTAACACTGTATGAACTGCAGGGACAGGACATCAACGCCACGCCCCACCTGAAGGAATGGTTTGAGCGCATGGGCGAACGCCCAGCCGTCAAACGCGCCTATGAAATTGGCAAGGACATCGCCGCCACGCCGGGCCAGCTGAGCGAGGAAGAGAAACAACTTCTCTATACCCAGACCCGCGACGACGCCACAGATCGCCAGGACTAAACTGCGTTCTGGCTACCAGATCGGTAGCATCAATTCTGTTGGAATGGGGTCGCCTGGCTGGTGCAATGTCAATGTCAGGCCCCATTGCAACTGCCCGCCTGTCAGCTGGATAAGCCCCAGTTCCGCTAGTTGAATCAGTCCAGTTGAAGGTTCCATCCCTGCTGGTACACCAATCTCGACCGATACAAGCTCAGCAACATTCAACGGCACAGCCATATCACCGGTCCACGAATCCGGGCGGCAACCACCGGGTGGTGCAAAGAGCAAGGGCTGGCGGGCGTCATCACTATCTCGCGCCATGGAAATTGTCACACCCTCGGGCAAATAGGATGGCGTGTATTGCCATGTCTCAAAGGGCAGCGCTTCGTCTTCACCGTGGCGAATGCTGATACCGATGGGCGATGTGCCCAAATTTCCCCAGGCTGATCGGGCCGCAAATGCCAGTGGTGCAGAGACATCCGAGGCAACTGCCTGCGGGTCATCGACCCACAAAAATTCCAGATAGGCATTGTTGCAGCAGCAGCAAATATTGGTCGTCCCCTGGCCGGGGTGCTGGCGGCGGTAGGACTCTTCCAGCCGCAAAGCAGAAGCCCAGGCCTCTGCCTGGGCTTCATCTTCCACCATGTAAAACAGATGGTCGAGTTCCAGCGGCATCAGCGCTTCTTGAACTTGATCGGTAGTTCTGTCAGCTGGTGCAGGAAGATCGACGGATCATGGGTCAGTTCACCCAGCGGGCGGGCCAGCTGAATGTCTTCCATCCGCTCGATCATGATCTCAAACGTCGATCGCAGTTCCTGACGGGCCAGCATCGCACCCGGGCAGAAATGGGCACCCATGCCAAAGGCAATCTGCGCCCCGGCATTCTGCCGGTCGATAATCAAATCTTCGCCATCGTCGAACTTTTCTTCGTCCCGGTTTGCTGCGCCATAGGCCATGAAGATGATCGACCCCTTCGGCAGTTGCACGTCCCGGATTTCCGTGTCCTGCGTGACCATGCGGAACAGGCCGAGGATCGGTGTCTCGAACCGCAGGGCTTCTTCAACAAAATTGTTCACCAGGCTGGGGTCAGCCCACAACTTGGCCATCTGGTCCGGGTTTTTCATCAGGTTCCACAGGGCATGGGAAATCGCCGACGTCGTTGTCTCATTCCCACCTGTGATCAACTGATGCATCAGGTTCTGCAACTCGTGCATCGACAGGGGGTCTTCCCCTTCGACCTGCGTATTCACCAGCGACGACATAATGTCGTTGCGGGGGTTCTTCCGACGATCTTCAAATACCCGGTAGAAGAATTGCTGTGCTTCAATCTCCGTCCAGGCACACTCAATGATGCGCTTGTCAGTGCACATCAGGCCGCCTGGCTCCAGGAAGGCGTCAGACCATTCCTTCAGCTTGAGATATTGGTCGCTCGGCAGGCCAAGCTGATCGGCAATCACCTTGCAAGGCAAGGGGATGCAATAGTCATGCACAAATTCGCATTCGCCCTGGTCGATCCATTCATCGATCAGGGAATGAACCTGTTCATCTATATAGGGCTTCAGCTCACGCACACGGCGGGCAGTGAATGTCCGGTCAATATATTGCCGCCAGCGATTGTGGGCGGGCGGGTCCGTCCGCTGCAATACCTGGACATGTTCCCACCCATAGGTGCGCAGGATATCCGTATATTGCAGGTCAATTTCTCGGATGCCGCCGCGATCCCCCAACACCATGTTGGAGGAAAAGATATCCGGGTTACGCTTGATGTGCCGGATATCATCATATTTCGTGACATAGAACATGCCTGTCTGCGGTGCCTGGAATACCGGGCATTCGGACCGCATAGCCTTGTAATAGGGGTATGGACACCCCTGAATCTTCTGGTCTAGCGGATTAAAATCCTGGGCGCTTACCGGCCCATCAATGGCAGCATATTCGTTCATGGCACAATCCCCCGTTTGTCTGTGCGACTCACATCCTACCCCTGCAGGCGTAACTTTTGAAGTCTAGGTCGTGGCATCCATGGCGGCGGCTCGGCACAAGGCTTCTCGGAACGGCTTACGGGCCGTCCAAACCAGCACAACACCAACGACACCGAAGATGATGCACATGGTCATAAGCGAGGCGCTAACGCCGTCTTCGCCCGGGAACACCACATCATTGAAAAAACCGGCAATGGGTGGCCCCAAAGCGTTACCGATAGACCCCGTGATTGTATAGATCGCCGCGACACGCCCGCGAATATCCGGCGGGGTAATTTGCGCCAATGACGCGTGCCCCATACCAAAGGGCATATTCATCAGGAACAGGGCCGGGATGTAGAGGAAGTAAACAACCGTAACATTAGGCACGAACTGGATTAGCACCACTACGGGTACGAAGAGTGCAGACCCGATGAGCGCCGACAGCAACGTGCCGTCCGGCTTGCCGCGCGCTGCCATGCGTTCTGCCAGCCAACCGGCAAAGAATGCCGCACTGCCGCCAAAGAAAATGAAGATCAGCCCATAGATGATAGAGGCTTCTTCTGCGGGCACACCGTGGACGCGTTCAAAGAAGGACGGCGTCCAGAAAACAAAGGCATAACCCAACAAAATAAGGAACATATAGCCCGCATGGTGCGGCAATAAAGCCGCCCAGTTAGCACGATAAAATTCCCAAACCTGAGACCATGTGCCCTTTTTGGCGGCCCCTTCAATCTGGATCGTCTGGGTGCGCTTTGGCTCCTTAACGGTCAGAAACAACAGCAGCACCAGCATGCCCGGCGCCCCGACATAGATAAACGTCAACTGCCAGGAGAAAATCTCACCGATCAGTGGCAGGTCGACTGGCGGCGCATTACGCACCCAGGAAACAACATAGCCACCCACCAAAAAGGCAAGCCCCGTCCCCACAATCGCGCCAATCTGGAAGATGCTGAGCGCCATGGGAATACGTTCGCGCGGGAAAATATCCCCGACCATGGAATAGGTTGCCGGCGTCAGTGTCGCTTCACCAACCCCAACGCCGATGCGCGCAGCAAACAGCGCCCAATAGCCCTTAACAAGGCCGCAGACCATGGTCGCAACCGACCAGAGGAACACGCCAATAGCAATGATGCCCCGGCGGCTTTTGCGGTCTACCGCCCAGGCAATGGGCACGCCCGCTGCGGCATAAAAAATGGCAAAGCCCGCATAGAGAAACCCGGTTTGCGTGTCGGTATAGCCAAGGTCGTCGCGCATGGGCTCAACTACCAAAGCAATGATCTGCCGGTCAATGTAAGAGACCAGCATAGCGATAGACAGCACCACCATGACCCACCAGGCATAGGGCGTTACTTTGCGACTTTGCGCAGCCGATGAAGGTGTTTCAACAGTCGCCATTCCTTATTTCTCACTCACCATTTCCTGTTCCCAGGCGTCGGCACGGTGCATCGACTGAGCATAATAGCGGCGTCCGATCCAAAGGAAGCTGGTGCCGATAATGCCGCAGAACGTGGCCATGGCCATCAACGACTGGCGTACCCCCTGATCACCGGTAAAGACATAGTCGTTCAAAGCACCCCCCACAACCGGGCCAAGGCCCATGCCAAACACGGAGACAATCACGGCATAAATAGCCGCAACCTGCGCACGCATATTGGGCGGCGTGATGACCGGGATCGCCCCATTCGCCAACCCAAAGGGCGAATTCACAAAGAACATGGCGGGCGCATAAAGCACAAAGGCCCAGAACGGGTTCGGCATTAATTGGATGAAGAACACGAAGGGCAGCGTCAACACACCACCCGCCAGGCCGGCCAGAATGTAGGCGTCCTTGCGGCCTTTGCGCTCCAGCCACTCGCCAACGAATGCCCATATCAACACACCCATAGCGCCGAAGATCATGAAGATGATGCCAAAGGTTTGTGAGGCGTCACTAGCGTTCATACCGTGGACACGCTCGAAGAAGGTCGGGGTCCAGAAGACAAAAGCGTATCCAACCATCCCAAAGAAAGAAAAGCCGACATGGTGGCAAAGGAATGTCTTCCAATTGGTCCTGTAAAACTGAAGGATCTCGCCTATTGTTGCCTGGTCACCCTTGGACACAGACTTGGGTACGGCGCGACGGATTGGCTCACGCACTGTCGCCATGAGCAGCACAACCAGCAGGCCTGGCGCGCCGACATAAATGAACACCCACTGCCAGTCCCGCAGCTCACCCACCAAAGGCATAGGGCCCGGTGGGCTGGACTGGATAAATTCAAGCACAAAACCAATGATGTAGAAGGCCAGGCCAGAGCCAACCACGGCCCCCACCTGAAAGACACTGAGCGCCCGAGGAATACGATCTCGTGGGAAATAATCACCCACGAGTGAATGCGTGGCTGGCGTCAGAGTAGCCTCACCGACACCGACACCCACGCGGGCCAGGAAGAACTGCCAGAAGTTCTTGGCAATGCCGCACATCACCGTCATGAAGGACCAGGCGAGAATGCCAATGGTCACAATCAACCGCCTGCTTTTTCGGTCAGAAAGCCAAGCCAGCGGCACACCAGCCGCCGCATAGAAAAAGGCAAAGCCGCTATAGAGCCACCCGACCTGGGTGTCATTAATACCCAAATCTTCTCGCATCGGCCCCACAACAAGAGCAGGAATTTGCCGATCCACATAGGAGACCAGCATCGCCAAAAACAAAACGGCAATGACCCACCAGGCATAGGCGGGTGACGGGTAGGGTTGGCTCGCCTGTTGCTGATCAGACGGTAACTCTTGTTGTTGTGTTGACACTGTGTTTCCCGGCGCGGATGCGCCCACTGTAAGAGGTTATGGTGAATGCCGGTCAGGCAGCGAGGATCATATCTGCTGCTTTCTCGGCGATCATAATAGTGGGTGCATTCGTATTGCCCCCGATGAGTGTTGGCATGATGGACGCATCGACAACCCGCAGCCCATCCAGCCCGTGTACTTTCAGCTGGGCATCCACGACAGCCATGTCGTCCTGGCCCATTTTGCAGGTGCCCACCGGGTGGTAAATCGTCTCGGCACCGTCACGAATGGCGGCATCCAGTTCAGCATCACTCTGCGCCTCTTCGCCAGGCCACATTTCGGGCCCGCGATAGGCATCGAACGCGGCACTTCGCACCAGTCGCCGGGTGATGCGGACACCCTTGCGGATAACCTCCAGGTCAGCCTCCTGATCCAGATAATTAGGCTGAATAACGGGGGCGGCCGTCGGGTCCGTACTTTCCAGCCCTACATAGCCGCGACTTTGGGGCCGCAACTGGCAGACATGAATCTGGAACGAATGGCCCTGGGGTCGTTCATCGCCCAAGCCATGGGCCGCGTTGGCCAAGTTCATGAAATGCAGCTGAATGTCTGGCACGTCGAGGCTCGGGTCCGTCCGGATAAACGCACCCGCCGGTGTCGGCGGGTTCGCCAAAATACCCTTTTTAGTCAGCTGGTATTGGAAGAAGGCCAGCACTGAATTGTGGAACTTGAGCGTCTTAAACAGGCTGACCGGTTGAGTGCATTCCCATTGCAATACGCAATCCAGATGGTCCTGCAGGTTTTTGCCCACGCCGGGCAGGTGGTGCACAATCTCGACGCCCGCAGCCGCCAATTCATCTTGGTCGCCGATGCCAGACAGCTGCAAGAGCTGCGGCGAGTTGACTGCCCCGCCACACAGGATCACTTCCTTGCGGGTGCTTACGCTTCTGGCCTCACCGCCAGCCCCGCCCTTGAGGTACGACACGCCGGTGGCACGGCCCTCAGAAATATCGACACACGTTGTCAGCGCCTCTGTTTCGACCGAAAGATTTTCCCGGTCCAGCACTGGTGTCAGATAGGCTGCTGCTGCACTCATACGGCGGCCGTCTTTGGTCGTGAAGTCGTAGACAGCAAAACCTTCCTGCTGGGCGCCATTGAAGTCTTCCGTCAGGGCATAACCGTTCTGTTCTGCCGATCCCAGGAAGGCTTCTGGCAGCGGGTGCGGCACCCGATTGCGGGTAACATAAAGTGGACCATCACCGCCGTGATGATCACTCGAGCCATCTTCATGGGTTTCGGATTTCCGGAAATAAGGCAGCACATCGTCATGCGACCAGCCTTCATTGCCCAATTGCCGCCAATGGTCATAGTCCGACGCATGGCCCCGAATATAAACCATGCCATTGATCGAACTGGACCCACCGAGCACTTTGCCGCGTGGCCAGAATAGCTTGCGATTGTTCAAATTGGCCTGTTGCGCCGTCCAGAAGCACCAATTGTCTGTATCGGTTGGCACCAGGTGGCCCAAGCCGGCGGGTATATGAATCCAAGGGTTTTTATCATGCTTACCCGCTTCCAGCAGCAAAACGCTGTTGTTCGGGTCGGCAGACAGACGGTTGGCCAGCACGCAACCGGCAGACCCTGCACCCACGATAATATAGTCAAATTCCGACATGCTTGCTCTACCCGCCCAGCGCCCTATTCAGCGGCATCTGCCAGTATCGCGATATTGCACAAATTATAGAGGTGGTCTCCCCCGCCGCGTTGACCCCGCAGCGGGTTGGCCAACCCGACTTCATGCATGGCGTCATTGGCTGGCTTGAGCCGCGACCAATCAGGCAGGCAGGTGCGGTGCTTGATACGCCACTCATCATTACGGAGTTCATAGGGGTCGAGATAGCGACCCACAGCAATGTTGTCATACAGCACCCCGTCGATGCGATAGTGGCAATATCCGGTCCAATGCACTTCGCCGAATGCCACATCGCCATCCAGATCGATCAAAATATTGGTGTTGTCGTGGTGCGTAGACTCCCAAGCCCCGACGAAACCCATGACCCACGCCACATAATCCGGTGCTGTACCTTTGAAGGCGCCATGGTCGTCGGTGCCATCCGGCCAATAGACGGCGGCCATCAGCTCTGCGTCCATACGGTCGAAGGCACGCGAATAGCGATAGCTCAATTCCATGATCTCCTGCTTATCCAGCAGGTCATCTATCGTGGCCATGATGAAACAGCTCCCAATCTCTTCCCGAGCACAGAGTACGGCAGATTCCGCCTGCCGCAACTGGAAACGGCAGGCGACAATGTTTTTTGCCCCATCCCAAAGAAAAACCGCCGGGCCCCGGAGGGCCCGACGGCTGAAGTGTCGTTTTTACCAGGCGAGCCTAGAAGTCTGCAGCAAGCGAAATACCATACTGGCGGGGCTGCGTCGGCGATGCGAAGGCAAACAGGGTTGCCACTGGCGTGCCGCCCAAGCGCTCGATGTCATTATTGACATTCTTACCCCAGACAGAAATCCGGTAATTGCCATTGGCGGGTTCCCAATTGACGTTCAGGTCAATCGTCGTCAACGGCGACCGGTAGAAGCCAACATCGTTTGGCGTGGTCAACACCATGGAGCTGGTATAGCTCATCCGCGCACCAAAATTCAGCAGGCCGGAATTGCCCAGGTCCAGGTCATAGTTGATACCAAATTGCAGGTCCCACTTTGGTGCACGCACCAGGTCGAGACCGCTATTGTCGGTTGCAACACCATCACCGTTGATATCGGCGATGAAGCCTTTGTACTCGATGTCGAGCCAACCCACGACGCCGAAGATCGTCAGTCCTTCCGCCGGCAACCAGCTGAACTCCAGCTCAACGCCCTTGGACTCAGCGCCCGCTGCGTTGTCCGTGAAAGTTTCCTGTCCGGTCGACGTATTGGCAGCACGAATGACACCACGCTGCAGGTCATGATACTTCGCATAGAAGGCGTTGACATTGATACGCAAGGTGTTGTCGAGCCAGTCACTCTTCATACCAATCTCAAAATTATCGACACTTTCCTGACCATAGGGGCTATTGAACACCGCCAGCGTACCAGCATTGTTCACAAAACCACCGGACTTGTGCGCCCTCTGCCAGAAGGCAAACAGCAACACATCGTCATTCATCTGATAGTCGAGACCAACTCGAGGTGAGAAAGCGTTCCAGTTTTCACTGTTTGGGCCGAATTGGACGCCCGGGTTAAAGTCGGTGAAGTCACCGGGGTTGTCGCCGGAGAACGGTGCACCATTACAAAGGCCCGTACCGCCCAACGCAACAGGGGTCACCCCGTCCGGGCACACAGAGTCATTAATGGCCATGCCCATGACGTTGTATTTCTTTTCATGGGTGTAGCGACCGCCGAGCACCAGGCTCAACTGGTCCGTCATATGATAGTTGATCTGTGCATATAGCGCCCAGCTCTTGCGATCCTGGGAGTTTTCACCATAGGACATCAGCGGGTTGTCACGACCAAATCCGCCGCCACCATAGAGCCCACTATCCGCAAAGATCCAGAGCAACTGACCGACCTTGTATTGATCCTTCAGGAAGAAAGCACCAACGATCAGATCTATCTTATCCGAGAAGTCCGAGATGAACCTCAACTCACCCTGTGTCGCATCGAAGTCCTGAATACGGCTGGAGCTGAACAGTTCACCATTGAAACCATCTGTATCCGTGGTGATGTCTTCTGTCACCTCACGGTGGTTGACCATCAGTTCGAATGTACCAGCGTCTGTTTCATAGCTGGCGTCCAGCGTGATACCCCAGACATTGTGGTTTGTACGATTTGGCGTCAGCTCAAAGCCAACTTCAAACGGGTCGCTGCCATCACCCTCGATGCCAAAGCGCGGGTCACCAAAGGGGTCCTTACAAGGCCAACCCAGCGATGTGTGCAGATCGGGCACGCCGGACGGGCCGGCGCCCAGAGGTGGCGGGAAGCTGTTCGGCTGGTAACACTGCGACCAGTTGGCCGTACCGTCACCTCGGTCGCGCCAGACTTCACCGATGATAGAGACGTCCAGCTTGTCATTCGGTGTGAACCGAATGCTGGGACGGAAATAGACCGACTTTTCGCCGTTCAGGCGCTTGCCTTTCAAGCTATCATCCACTGTTGCAGTCGGTGTACCAGCACCAAACAATCCGCCACCATCTGGCGCCAGGGTGTAGACGAGGCCGTCATTTTTGAAGAAGCCGTTCAGCTTGTGGTAATTAGCGGCGAAACGAATAGCGACTTTATCTTCAACAACCGGGAAGTTGCCTATGACGCCGACATTCATGCGACCGGCATTGCCAAAATCCATTTCCACATGGCCGGTAAATTCATTCATATCCGGCCGATGGGTACGAACGGAAACAGCACCGGCAAAGGCGTTCCGGCCATACAGCGTACCCTGCGGGCCACGCATGACTTCGATCGCCTCAATATCAAACAAGTCCAACAGCGATACCGCATTACGCGAATAATAGGCACCATCAACAAAGACAGCGACCACGGGGTCCGCGAAACTTTCAATCCCCGACGTACCGATACCACGCATCGAGAACGACGCTGCCGCCTGGAACAGGCCTACATGTTCCAACTGCACGTTTGGAATGGAATGGTTGAAGTCTTCCAGCGTCACCGCGAATTCGCGCTCAAGCTTGGTGCCGCTGAAAGCCGTCACAGCAACGGGCACCGTCTGTGCCGACTCAACCCTTTTCTGGGTCTGCACTGTGATGTCTTCAAGCTTGGAGCGGTCGTAGGCTGGCGCATTGTCCTGCGCCATGGCCGGTTGAGCCACCCCCATAATTCCCAAAAAAGCCCCCATGCACAGGGCGGCAATGCCACCCCGCCACGCAGGCAGGTTTATTCTTTTGGACATAATGACTCTCCTCTGTATGTCCCCCAAATTCGCCGCTTCCCAAACGACGACGACTGACGACAATAAAATTGGTCAACCGTGCAATAAATAGTTTAGCGCCTGTGGTCGCAAAAGTCATTGGTGCATTTTCACCCACCAGGAAGCGCAAAAATTCATCAGTAGGCTATAGGATTTGAATAAAGCTACCAGCCATCAGCAGAAGTATTGCGGCAATAATGAAGCGTGGGCTGGCGGGTTGGGCACCCCGGAAATAGGCCGCTATTGCACCCAGTAGAATAGCCAGCCCCGGCCAGAAAACCGTCACAATAATTGTTCGGGTGAGTCCCAACTGCGCAATAGAGGCGAAGAAAAACGAATAGGCCAGCCAAAAACTGACCATGCCGTGCAGTAAAAAGGGCCACAGCCAATTCAACGAAACTGACCGGCTTGGGACCGACCGCAGGGCAATCGGACCAACAAGAACAAGATAGAGTATCGTTGACCAAACAAGTGCCTGATAAGAAAAAGCCTGCGCATTCAACGAGGACAAAGAATATTTTGCAAGAATTTCACCCAGAGACCACGCGAGCGCAAGGCAAAGCCCCAACACCAATGGCAACCAGTGAAATCGCCCCCGGATTGTGCCGATGATAAGCACCCCCAACCCGGTGAAAATCAGCGAACCAGCCACAAGTGACTGAAGACCAAAGCTCTCGTCAAATAGCAGAACACCGACGCCCACTGTGATGACCGGTTTTACATTTGCAAACTGGGCGGCAAGCTCCGTCCGGGTACCATAAGCATGACCACAGAGGTAACAGAGGCCAGTACCAAGGATAAAGGTAAACACCCCCGAAAGAACAGCAGCGCCATCAACGGAAGACGGCTGCAGCATAGCAACCCCATTTGCCGCCACCATGGCGATCGTTCCTGCTGCAAGGGACGACATTAGCCCAATACCAATGCAGGCAACGCGATGCTCTTGAGGAAGACGACGCAGCCCGACATTCACGACCGGGGCTGAAACTGCCCATAGAAAGGCGGCGGCCAATGGGAGCAGATAGCCCTCCATCAAAGTAAATCAACAATCATGACAATCAGGGGCGCCACGATCAGTAATCCGCGCAAGCCCTGCAGAAGAATATGCGAAACTCGCTGTAGCCCCTCCCTGCTTGGCAGGATGAATTCTGGAAACCAGTAGCGATAGCCAACGGCTAGAAACAACCCCAGGCCATAGGCGGCCAGACCAGCGCTATGATAAGAAACCAGCGTGCACACGCTCATTACCAAACAAAGCATACCGATATATTTTGGATTAGATGTGTAGCCATAAAAGTAGTTGGTCATATCCACCTGGCGTCCGACGGCAAACTTGTTCAGCAGTCTATCCAATACATCCATCGTCACCACAAAGAGCACAAAGGCCGTGAGCGACAGGAAGCCGGACAGCATCAGAACTGTGGAGGCCCAATCGAAACTGAAGTTTTCCATGTAGAGGCCATTACTTTTCAGAAAGATGTATTTGTCACTCGTCACCGAAAAAACAACGGCCGCAGCGGCAATCATCAAAGCTGATACTGTGATGGAGGTTTTTGCCTTTTCCCGCACAACTTCGTTCTGTTCTTCCGCTACCGCTTCTTTCAAACTGCCCCTGTTGCGCCCGACTGCGTGTTACAGCTACCGATCGCAAGAGCCGTCGCAGCGATTGGTACCGGTCCGGAAAAACAAAATAGCCCCCCCAGAGCAAAACAAAAAAGGTGCCGTAATGCACAAAGAGAACCTGCGACAGGTTCTGCCTACCCAGTGGCTCCAGCCCCAGAAAGTCCGGTACAAAGGTGACGCTGCCCCAGACAAGCACAGCAGAAATCAGGAAAAACCAAAATGCAGGAGGCGCGCCGGTTTTGCCTGCAGCAGCAATTGCACCTCTTCCTGCAATGCCGTTTCATTTGGAACTGTGTCATTCATCAGGTGCTTCCCTTTCCCCGGCCCATTGGCCACCACCGACAACCCCAAGTCTTTGAAAGTGATAGCTATTAATGCAGGTTTGGTGACGAATAGCCACTCTTCTCACAGGGAATTCAATGTTGGCCCACTGTTTCTGGAGCAGGCTTTCTCATCTTTCATTTTCTTTGCGCTGCAGAGCAGCAATAGCTAGGCTGGCGCGTGCAACAACTTTTGCCGAAACGAGGGGGGGGAACATTCGCCATGGGAAAAGCAACCGTAGATAACGTACAGGAATTCATCGACCGTCAGGCGATCCAACAAGTCATGATGCGCTATTGCCACGGCGTTGATCGTTGTGATTTGGAGGTACTGCAAGGTTCGTTCTGGGAAGACGGTGCCTGCGACTATGGCAGTGGGGAATTGAACGCCATGGAATGGGCCGTCGGCACCCATGCGGGCATTTCCGCCATGGTGCGCACATTCCATTCCATTTCCAATAATTGGATTGAAATTGATGGCGACACCGCCACTTCAGAAACCTATTGCACCGCCTACCATGTCATCCAGGGGGAAGATGGGGCCCTGACGGATATGATTGTTGGTGGCCGCTATCTTGATCACCACGAAAAACGCGACGGCGAATGGCGCATCAAGCACCGCCTTTATGTGATGGACTGGAACCAGAACGTCCCCAACACCGACCAGCGCTCTGATGGCCTGCTCGGCGGCTTGAACACCGGCGGGCGCATGCCAGACGACCAGTTCTATTTCTTCCGCAAGTAACAGTTAGAGAACGGAGCAAAACATGCCAGACGTTTCACCAGGAATGACCCTGCTCGTGACCGGGCTGGGCTGTCTTTGGATGGGTTGGCTGATTTTGGCCAATGTGCCATTGCCCCGCCAGCTGCGGCGGGGCCCGGTCCCTCGGGCTGAAAAAGGTACGCCCGAAGCCTTTGGCCTGTTCTGGCTCGATCAATATGCGTGGTTTGGCATTACGCTTTCAGCCACCGGCATTATTCTGCCTGCGCTCGTCTTCCTCAAACTCGTCTAGGGAATAATAATGGAATTCGATTTTGGCGCTCTGCGGCGGATGGACCGCTCAAAGCTGATCATCTCCACCATTGTGCCGCGGCCCATCGGGTTGGTGACCAGCATCAGCGACGATGGCGTTGTCAACGCAGCGCCCTATAGCTTTTTCAATGGTATGAGCTCGGAACCACCGCTCGTCGTGCTGGGGTTGGAACGCTATGGCCATGCCATGAACAAAGACACGGGCGATAATATCGTTGCCAATGGGGAGTTCGTTGTGAACCTGGTCAGCGAACAGATGGCTGATGCCATGAACATCACCGCCATTACCTTCCCGCCCGAAGTGGACGAACTGGCCAAGGCCGGCCTCACCGCTATGGACAGCAAGCGCATCAAACCGCCTTATATTGCTGAATCCCCTGTTGCCTTTGAATGTGTCGCTACTGAGATTCTCGACGTTGGCGAGCAAAACCAGATTGTCGTTGGCGAAGTGCTGCATATGCATATCGACGACAAATATGTCGATACCGAGAAAATGTATATCGACACACCCGCCCTGAATCTGATTGGTCGCATGCATGGCGGCGGCTGGTATGCCCGAACAACAGACCTGTTTGAGTTGAACCGCATTCCTCTGGAAGACTGGGACGCGCAAGAAACTGCGCCTGAAAAAGGAGACGCCGCATGACCGGGATCGATCTGCCTATCACTGCCCTTTACGCAGGGCTTTTGGCCCTGATGTCTGTCTTCGTGGCCAATCGTGTGCTGTGGGCACGCTTGCGCGGCGACAAGGTGCCGGAATGGAAAGAACAGACCAATCTGCGCATTCAGGGCAACTTCAACGAAAACGTGCCACTGGCACTGGTCCTGTTATTGGCACTGGAAGTTGGGGGTCTGCCAGGCACCTGGGTGCACTGGTTCGGCGGAAGCTTGTTCCTATTCCGTGTTTTGCACGCCATTGGCATGAGCCGGGACCCCGGCGCCACCTATGAAAGGCTGATCGGCGCACAGGGCACCTTTGTGCTCATGTCCATCATGGGCATGACGGGCGTTATGATGTTTGTGCTGCCTCGACTTGGCTAGTAGCCGGCTCTGACTTTTTGCGGCCGTCTACCAGCATCAGCACGGCAGGCAACAGCAGAAAGTCAACCACCAGTGCCACGGCAATGATGATCGCGACAAATTGCCCCAGATAGGCGTTAGTCAGGAAGTCCGACAGCGACAGCACCGAGAAACCGGCTATCAGCACGAAGGCTGAGATCCACAAGGCAGACCCAACCGTCTGGAACGCATAGCGAATACCATCAGCTGCATCGTAGCCACGTTCCCGCCGTGCCCGCAGATATTTACTGAGGAAGTGCACGGTAAAGTCTACAATCAGCCCCAACGACACCGCCGTTACCATGGCTGCATATTGGCCGACTTCGCCTTTCAAAAGCGCCCACACCCCAAAGGCAATCATGGGCGGCAGGAAGTTCGGTAACAGGCTGACAATCCCCATCTTGAAGCTGCGCAGGGCCGCTACAAGACACAATGAGATCAGGAAGATGGCGATACCTGTACCGACGGTCATGGCCACCATGTTCCGCTCTGTCAGATAGGCAAACATGATGGTGATGCCGCTGCCGGTCGCCTGCATTTCCGGCGGGTAGTTGTCGCGCAGCCAGTCTTCGGCACGCGTTTTCAGCGCCTTCATTTCATTGGAGGAAATATTGTCCATGGTAACCTGAACGCGGGTGGCAGACTTCGGCACATTGATCTGATTATTCAGGTCCAACCCATAGGGCAGAGACATCTCATAAAGCAGCAGATATTGCGCGGCCAGGTCACGCTCTTCGGGCACCCTGTACATGGCCGGGTCATCGCCATTCATATTTTTGTTCAGGCGCTTCATGGTGTCTGCCAGGTCCGTGACGTGGACGACCTCCGGCTGTTTTTCCAGCCAATTGGCAAACCGGTCCAGCCGCGCCAGATATTCAGGGTTTGCAATGCCACCCTCTTCGCCTGACTCCAGCGAAAACGCGATGTCATAAATCCCCGGCAGATGTTCCGTGATGAAATCTGAATCCTGTCGGAACTCGATATTCGTACTGAGGAACTCGACGAATTTATCATTCACCTCAATGGTCGGGATAAGCGCAATCGCCGCACCCGTCGCCACCACAATGCCGGCCATGGTCGCCTTTGGTCGGGCGATCACCCCTTCCATCAGACGATACATCGTCGCCTCTTCCAGCTTGCTCTCCTTGCGCGACCCAATGGGCAGCACCGCCATGAGCGCCGGCAGCAGCGTCAGCGAATAAACCAGTGCCATCACCGCGCCCAGGGCGGCCATATTGCCCAGGTCCCAGAAAGGCGGGGCATCGGAAAAATTGAGACTGAGGAAACCAATAGCCGTTGTCAGACTTGTCAGCATGACAGGGGCTACATTGATGCGGATGCTCTCGACAATTGCTTCATGCCGCGTTTTGCCGCGGCCAATTTCCTTCACCATGGTGACCAATAGATGGATCGAATCTGCAATCGCCACTGTTAGGATAATCGTCGGCACTTGGCCGGAAACGGGCGACATCTCAATCCGGAAGAAATAGAACATCGCCCCCATAGCCGCGCCCACCGACATCAGCACAACAATGATCGCCGCAATCGACCCGGCAAAAGACCGCAAGAAGAACAGCATCACCAGCGCGAGGAAGACAAACATGGCCGGAAACAAGGTGGCCATATCATTCTGGGTAACGTCAAAAAACGTGTTCGCCATCATAACGTGACCGGCGACGGCCAATTTGAGGTCCGGGTTGGCTTGGCGGAAGGAAGAGACAATCTCGCCAACACTCTCCGCCGTCATTCGTTGCAAATTTTCGCCGCTGTCGTGGGGCATCTGCAATGTCGCCACAATGGCAACCGTCGCCCCGTCAGCAGACACCATACGCCCGGCAATACTGGGCTCATTCATCGCCACTGACTGCACATAGGCAACGCGTTCTGGGGTCAAGTCTGCGGGATCGTCGACCAGGCTTTCAACATACAGATCGTCGCCATCGGCCGTGGTGTGCTGGTAGCTCGTTAGCGAATCCACCCGCAGCGCATAGGGAATTTGCCAGGATTCGTCCGTCAGCTCATAGAGCGCTGACAGTCGGTCTTCGGTGAACATGGACGACCCGTCATAGGGCCGCACCACAAACATGACCGTATCCGCCGCCACATAGGTTCTCTCCAACAGGTCATGCGCCCGCAGGTCTGGATTTTCCTCTGAGAAGAAGTTTCGATAGTCACCCGTGAAAGCAATATATTGAAAACCCATGGTGGCCCATATGCCCAGTCCAAGGGTCAGGACAATCACCAGCCAACGCCAACGGATTACCCAGTGCGCGTAGCGCACCGCCAAATCATTCATATCAAAGACCCCCAAGACTAAAATATGGTGACCACTTTACCCCGAGGAACATTTCTGGCAAGCCCCTAAGATGACCGGGACGACCCGGTCGGCAGGCTGATGTTCCTCCCCAGAAACACCAACCTGCAAAGCGTGTCAGCGCCTAACGGCCCTTCCAGTTCGGCTTGCGCTTTTCTGAGAAGGCAAGTGGGCCTTCTACAAAGTCTTCTGAATTGCGCATGGCTTCCGTGCCCGGATAAACCGCCTTGATAGCTGCCTCCAAACTATCTTCGCTGAAGCCGGCATAGGCAGCTTCTTTCGTGGCACGGATCGACAGGGGCGAGCATTCAAGGATCATGGCCGCCCATTTCTTGGCGGTATCCATAAGGTCAGCCTGCGGCACCACTTCATTAACGAAGCCCAGCGCCAAGCCTTCTTCTGCCGGTACGTGACGACCGGTCAGCATCATGCCCATGGCCTGCTTGAGCGGAATAGATCGAGGCAGGCGGTGGACACCACCTGCGCCAGCCAGCAAACCCACTTTCGGCTCCGGCAGAGCAAACCGTGCATTGTCGGACGCAATGATCAGGTCACAGGCAAGGGCAATCTCAAACCCACCACCCATGGCAACGCCATTTACGGCCGCAATCACCGGCTTGTTCAGGTCGAAACGGGACGTCAGGCCGCCAAAGCCCTTTTCTGGCCGCTCCATCTTGCCACCTTCAGCCTGGAAGCGCAGGTCATTACCGGCTGAGAATGCGCGATCACCGGCGCCGGTCACAATCGCGACCCAGAGGTCGTCATCGGCAGCAAATTCATCGAACGCAGCCTGCATTTCAAAATTACAGGGCGGATGACAGGCATTCATACGTTCTGGCCGGTTGATGGTGATGATGAACAGGTTGTCTTCCCGTTCCGTTGTAATGAATTCGTAGTCGCTCATGACATCCTCTCACGACGCGCAGCCAGCCCTTGGGGTGGCGTTGCGGTTCCCTTTACAGTGCTGCCATATTTTTCTTGTTCGGACCCATGGTTCCGACCATGCTGGCACCACCAAACACTAACAAAGGATTAAGCATATGAGCGAGCGCAAGGTCAAACTGGATATTCAGGATGGTGTCGCTGTCATTACCCTGAATGACCCGTCAGCCCTGAATGCTGTGAGCCCTCCCATGCTGGAAGCACTGGCAGATGCACTGACCGACATTGAGGCCCCGGACAGCGGTGTCCGCTGTGTGATCATGACCGGCGAAGGGCGCGGTTTCAGCGCCGGCGCCAATTTGCAGGGCCGCGGCGAACAGGACCCCAACCCCAATGCCCGCCCGGATTCGGGCTCGCTGCTGGAGCAAATGTACCACCCCATCATGCGGCGCATCCGCAATTTGGAGATGCCCTTCCTGACAGCTGTCAACGGCCCGGCTGCCGGTGTTGGTATGAGCTTTGCCATGATGGGCGACCTGATCCTGGCTGGCGAATCTGCCTATTTCATGCAGGCCTTCCGCCGTATCGGCCTGGTACCCGATGGCGGCGCGACTTACCTGCTGCCGCGCCTGGTCGGCTTTGCCCGCGCCCGCGAACTGTCATTGCTGGGCGAAAAACTGCCCGCCAAGACAGCCATGGAATGGGGCCTCGTGAACCGTGTTTACCCGGATGACCAGTTGATGGATGAAGCCATGGCCATGGCCAAAGACCTGGCCACGGGCCCAACCGTGGCGCTGGGCAAAATCCGTATGCTCTATAACCAGAGCGCGCTGAATTCCTATGAAGAGCAGCTCGACCTAGAACGCCAGACCCAGAAAATTGCTGGGCGGACCGACGATTTTGGTGAAGGCGTGAAGGCATTCCTGGAAAAACGGCCTGCCGAGTTCAAAGGCAAATAAGCCTTAAGTGCACAGGATATTTGTAAGATCGCCCCGGATGTGTAAGAGTTCCAAGCTCGCTCTCGCGAGAGGCGATTGGGATTGAGCAAGTCTGAAGGAGACGAGGGATGAAAGATCTGCTGAAAGTACTGGTACCGTCAGCAATTCTGGTTATGGGCCTGAGCGCTTGTGGCCAGGACGGTGGCGAAGCTGCCGCACCGGCTGAAGCACCTGCCGCCGCTGAAGAAGCAGCTGGCGATTGGAGCGACGCAGCCAGCGACGCCATGGATGATGCGGCCGAATCAATGGACGAAGCCATGGATGACGCTGCTGAAGCCGCTGGCGACGCGATGGACGATGCTGCTGATGCCATGGGTGAAGCCATGGACGACGCTGGCGACGCCATGGATGATGCTGCTGACGCAGCAGCCGACGCCATGGGCGACATGTAAGCAACTTTTGCTTCATAAGAATTAAGACGGGGCTTTCGGGCCCCGTTTTTTTTGGTCTAAGCTGCGCCAGCATGATTCAGCGTTGGGTGAAGGAATAAGCAATGAAGTTCGGTCTCGTCCCCATCAATATCGGCATGAACCAGGGCAGCCATATGATTGGCCTGACCCAGGCAGCGGAAGCCGCCGGCGTTGAGAGCGTCTGGACGTTTGAACACGCCATTGTACCGGTCGAATACGCCTCCAAATACCCCTACAACGAAAGCGGCAAGATGGGAGCCGAGCCGGAGACCATCATGGTTGACCCGCTGATTGCGCTGACCGCCATTGCCGCGGCAACAAAAACACTGCGCCTGGGCACCGGGGTAAACATTCTTTCGCAGGTCAACCCGTTGATGATGGCCAAACAGGCCGGCGGCCTTGCAGGTATAGAAAGCGAACTGGGCGTCGGCACATCTGCCTATATCTACCTGCCATTGGTTGACCAGCCCGCTGTCAGTGACGATGCAATGCCACTATTGACCTTAAGTGCGGGGAATGGTGAAACCGTTCTGATTGTGGAGGACAACCCTGAAGTGCTGACCTTCATGTCGAACTCACTACGGCAGCGAAACTACCATGTGATTAAAGCAACCGACATGAACAGCGCCATGGACAAGTTGGCTGATCAACCGGAAATAGACGTCCTGCTGACAGATGTCGCCCTGCCAGAGAACAAACGTGGGGCCGATGTCGCCGCCTGGATCCTGCGGCAACGCCCGAGAACAAAAGTTATCTACATATCTGGCAATACAAGGGCCATTGTTGAAGATGATGGTCGTCTGCCAAAAGGCGCCAATTTCCTGCAGAAGCCATTCACCGTATCCGAACTTGAACGAGCAATCCGCAGAGCGCTGGACAGCTGAGAAATCGTCGTTTGATTTGAATCCATGCGCGCCCTGACCAGGCTTCTATGGTGGTGATCCTATCCGCAACAGTACGGGAGCGCTGACCATGGAAAAACCTGTCTATTTGCACGTCACACTCAAAATTCACGCCGAAAAACGCGACATGTTCTTCGATGTCATGAAAGAAGCCGTGCCGATCATTGAAGAGCTGGGCTGGAACTTCATCGGGGCGTGGGTCGACAATGTCGGTCGCCTGAATACTGTCGTTGACCTTTGGGAGCTGAAAGACGCCAATATGTATTTCGACGTCATGTCGGCCTTCGCCAAACGGCCCGAATACCCCTCTATCATCGAACGGATGAATGCCTCGATCGAAGAAGAAGTCGTTCACATGATGACCAAAGTGCCCTACGGTCGCCGCTAGGCAACCAATATGGGGGAAGCATGTTATCGACACTTATTCGGCTGAAAGTGCTGCCGGAAAAGCAGGCAGAATTTGAAGGGCTAGTCGCGCAATTGGTGCAAGATGTTTACGAAAACGAACCCGAACCAAGACTGTACGAAGTACGCCGCTGCAAAGATGACCCGCTGTCTTACGTCTATCTGTTTAGTTTCAAGGACGAAGCCGCCCAGCAACGCTTCCAGGATGCCGACTATCATACGCAAATGGCACCCAAGGCTGTCGCCTGCCTCGACGGCGATCCGGTCTATGAGCAGTTGGAAAGCTTTTACTAGGCGGCATATGCCGGGGCATTGCCCGGTTTCCATTTGATGGAACACCCTGCACTGGGGTGCTGCTCATCCTCGGGTGGCATACCAAGCAGCACGTTAGTTACGGCCTCACGCAGATCATCGCCTGTGACACCAATTCCATTGCCCGGTGTGGAGGGGTCAAACCTGCCCCGATAGGCCAACAGATGTTCCGTATCGAACAGGAAAAATTCAGGCGTACACACCGCCTGCAGGGTTTTGGCCACCGACTGGTTCTCATCGATCAGATAAGGGAAGTCGTAGCCAAAATGGCCGATATCCTTCAGCATTTCGGCCGAGCCATCGGACGGGTAGGCTGCAGCATCGTTAGCATTGATCGCCACCGTAAACAGATATTGCCGGTCATATTCGCCAACAAAATTCGCAAAGGCCTGCTTGAGATGCTTCACATAGGGGCAGTGATTACACCAAATCGCAATCAGGACAGCAGTGCCTTCCTGTATCGCGTTTGATGAGAAAACCTCACCACTGGCATCCGGCAATTCGAATAAAGGCAGGGATGTCCCCAACGGCAACATTGTAGATGTCTTGAGAGCCATAACTTTCCCACAGTTTCGGAATTAATTTTCCAAATACGTCCTGATGTCGGCAAGAATAGCGACATACCTCCACCAAGGCTTGTCAAAACTATGTGATTACGGGGCAATTTTACTGCCCCCCCCAGCAGCTTGATTGTCATCAATGACCGCGCGCAAGTGCATTAGCCATTCTTCGCGGACAACTTGATCAAGCGACGGAGACGACAATGGACCTGGTAGAAGAAATTGGCGGGGAAGCTGGAATCAGAGCCATGCTGGCGGCCTTCCGTACGCGCATCAACGAAGACAATGAAACTGCCCGGGCTGTCGACACAGACCTGATGGCGGCACGCACAGACAACCAGTGCCAATGCGTTGCCCACTTCATCAGTGGAGATGCAGACAAGGCACAGGCTGAAATGGCAGACGCCCATGCTTTTGTCGTCGGACGCGGCATGGATGACGACGCCTTTGATGCGATCTACGACCACTAGCATGACTCGCTGGCAGAAATGGGTATTCCCGGCGGCATGGTGCACCTGTTTCTTGAAGCATTCGAGGACCTGCGCGGCAGCGCCATGGCCTGACCCGAAGGCGCAATTTTGGCTAGACCTTGATGGCGTGCCCCCGCATGCTAGGGGCCAGGATTCATCTTTGTGGAAAGGCCCTTGAGCGAAAACAGCCCCAACACCCTGGCCGACAGGTGGCATCAGGCAGCGGACACCGTAAAGGCCCTGCCCGGCGCGACCCATCTGTTCACGGCAATCCGTATCTTTCGGGCTGCCCTGCGCGACATTCTGCGCGGCGACCTGCAAGTGCGCGCCGCCAGCCTTGTCTATTCAACACTTTTGGCGCTGGTACCGCTGATTGCCGTCAGCTTTTCGGTGCTCAAGGGTTTTGGCGTCCAGAACCAGATGCGGGGCTTTATCGGCAACCTCTTTCCCTCTGTCGGCGACGACAAAGAAGCCATTGTCGACCAGATCATCACTTTCGTGAACAATATGGAAGTGGGCGTGCTGGGCGGCGTAGGGCTCGTCTTCCTGTTCTACACAGTGTTTTCGCTGATCCGCAAAATCGAGATGGCAGTCAATTTCTGTTGGCGCACCTATGAAAGCCGTTCTGTAGCCGACGGCTTTACCCGCTATATCTCGATCCTGATCTTCGGCCCGGTACTGTTGTTTGGCGCGATGACCATGTCGGCCTCCATCACCAGCGAGCCTCTCTATCAGAAGGTTGCCAGCATTCCGGGCCTCGCGTCGATTATCGACTGGGGCGGTCAGCTTCTACCCTATGGCATATTGGTGCTGGTCTTCTCCGCGCTCTATTATTTCCTGCCCAATACCTGGGTGCGCATTCGTGCGGCCCTCGCTGGCGGCTTGATAGCGGGCTTCCTCTGGTTCCTGTTTAGCATGGGTTTTGCCCGCTTTGTTGCAGGCTCCGGCAACTACGTAGCGATCTACGCCACCTTTGCAACCATGGTCATCTTCATGCTGTGGTTGTTCTTGGCCTGGCTTGTCCTGCTATTTGGGGCCTCTATCGCTTTCTATGCCCAGAACCCAGGCTTTGCGAACTTGTCGCTCGACCACGAAAATGCCGAGATATCCGGCCAGGCGCGAGAACGCATCGCCTTTGAGGTCATGGCCCATATCGGCAATTGCTATATCGACGGCAGAACACCGCCCAGCCTGATAGAACTGTCTGAGCAGCTGAACATGCCAATCCAGTCTGTCTCCTGGGTCATTACCATTATGGAAAAGAGCAGACTGGTGATGCCAACCACGGCCTCACCCCCGCGCTATGTGCCGGGCCGGGCACCTTCGTCGATCTTCCTGCGCGATATTGTCACGGCCGTGCGCACAGCAGGACACGAGGCCATTCGCGCCACAGACCTGGCCCGTCAAAAGGACCCTGCGGTAAAGGACCTCGTATCGTCGCTGGACAGTGCCCGGCAGAACGCCTTGGGTGACAGCACCCTGCAGGACCTGATAGAAAACAAACAACCCGAATAAAATCCCAACAAGGAACAGCGTAATGAAAAGCCAGTCTATTGTTGCCTTTGGCGAACCCCTTGAATCCACCACCAGCGACACACCGGTGCCGACCGGCAATCAGGTTTTGCTGAAGGTAACCCATTGCGGTGTTTGTCATTCCGACGTGCACCTGCATGACGGCCATTTCGACATGGGCGGCGGCAACAAGCTGGAAGTGGGCGCTGGCATGCAGTTGCCCTTTACACTGGGCCATGAAATTGAAGGCGTTGTTGCCGCTGTTGGCCCGGACGTGACCACCACCAAGGAAGGCGACGCCCGTGTGGCCTTCCCCTGGATTGGCTGCGGCAATTGCCCCACCTGCGACCGCGGCGACGAGCATTTGTGTAACCGGCCGCAGCACCTGGGTGTTTCTGTCCCCGGCGGTTTTGCCGACTATGTATTGGTGCCGCATGAGCAATATCTGCTCGACTATACCGGCATCCCAGATGGGTTGGCCGCCACCTATATGTGCTCTGGCCTGACGGCTTTCAGTGCGCTGAAAAAGCTGGGTACACCTGGCCCTGATGACGCTGTGCTGATTGTGGGCCTGGGTGGCGTGGGCATGATGGGCCTGCAATTTGCCAAGGCCATGTTCAATTGCCGCATTCTGGCCACCGATATCAGCGCTGAAAAACTGGCAGAAGCCGAAAAAGCCGGTGCCGACGCCACCTTCAATGCTGGTGATGCGGATACCGCCAAGCAGATCAAGGCCGCCACCGATGGCGGTGTTTATGCCTCTGTTGACTTTGTAGGCTCTGAGCCATCCTTTGGTTTGGCCCGGGCTGCCCTGCGCAAAGGCGGACAGGCCGTTGTTGTTGGCCTGTTCGGTGGTGGCTTTGCCATGCCGATCCCGCTGCTGCCGATGCAGGCACATACGCTGCAAGGGTCGTTCGTGGGCTCGCTCGCCGAAACCAAAGAAATGTTGAAACTGGTGCAGGATGGCGCAGTAGACCCAATCCCCGTCGCCGAGCGCCCCATTGAAGCCGCCACCGACACGCTGGATGATTTGCGCAACGGCAACATTGTTGGCCGTGTGGTGCTGAAACCCTAACTTTCTACCATCACAGAATTCTGAACAAAGGCCCGGACCTTGTCCGGGTCTTTTTTATGCGTGTCGTCAATGTCGGTACGGGTTTTGGAATCAACCCCCGCAGGCTGAACCGCAGCCATAGATGCGGCTACGTTGTCCGGTCCCAGGCCGCCGGCCAAAATGCAGGGTGTTGAAACGGCCTGAACCAGTCGCGCACTGAGGTCCCAGTCATGGGTAACGCCCAGAGCGCCGATCTGCTTGTCGCCCGGCGCGTGGCTGTCGAGCAGGAACCAGTCGGCCAGGCCTTCATATGACTGGGCGAGGGAAATCGCATCATCATCGACCATGGGGATCGACCGCATGATTGGCAGGTTCGGAAACGCCTGCTTGATCTTGACCACATCGTTCAAAGAAAGTTCTTCAGGCGCGGCCCCAAGATGCAGAATGTCCGGGGAGACGATACGCGCCACTTCTTTAATTTCATCAAGGCTGGCTGAGAGCGACAGCGCAACGACTTTGGCCTGCCCGCGAAAACTATTCGCCAGCATCGCAGCATCACTGGGCGACACTTCGCGGGGGAAGTTGCCATGGCCTACCAGAATACCGATATGGTCCACACCCACATCGAGGCAGAGTTGTACTTCTTTCGGGCTGGAAATTTCATAGAGCTGTGTGATCATGATGCCTGCAGGTCCTGTCCTACCTGGGCGACAGCGCGCGCATTCCCGAGCCAGGTATAATCGTCATCCAAAATGGTCTGGCGGGCGGCCTTGCCAAGCCGTTCCCGCAACGCCCTATCGAGCGCCAATTCTTCCACCTGCACGCAAAAGGCGTTTTCATCGCCCTGCGGAAAGAGGCGCGCATTCTGGTTATGCTGCAACACTTCGCCAATATTGGGCGTATCGGGGGCGACAACCGGTTTTTCCAACGCCATATATTCAAACAATTTCAGGGATGAGGCATAGGCCACCACGTCCGGCTGCAGGGCAATATTAAACTGGGCGATATAGGCGGCAATATCTTCGCGCTGCACTATGCCGGTGAAGCTGACACGATCTTCAATGCCCATTCTGGCGACATCAGCCTCCAACGCGGGCTTGGCCGGGCCGTCGCCAACAATGACAAAATGCAAGTCCAACGGCCCGCCCTGCTCGGCAATCATCTCCAGCACCCGCTCCAACCCGTGCCAGTCGCGCAAAAAGCCCGTAAACCGAGTACGATACGCCCTTCAATACCCGCGACCGGCGCCGGGACAGGCTTCGGGTTCAAAAAGAGATCGCTGACACCATTATGCAGCACCGTGATGCGCTCTTCGGGCACACCGGCCTGGCGCAGATAGTCCGCCAGAACATTCGTCACTGGAAAGCACTGGTCTGCCCCGCGCCAGATCGCCTGTTCTGTCCTGCGCGCCAGCCGTTGCCAAATGAGTGTGCCGTGGCGGCTGCGCTCTTCTGTCAGCGGAGCGTTGACTTCCAACAGATATGGAATGCCGACTAGCCGCTTAAGCCACAGGCCTGCAGGGAAGAACAAATTGGCGCGTTCGTAGAGAATGTCTGGCTTGTGGCGCAGCCAACCACGCCACAGGCGCAGAAATGCGGGCAGGGTATAGCCCAGCTCCAATAGCTCGCGCACTGCCCGCATCATGCGGCCTGGCTCTTTCTTCCGCGCGCCACCGCTACCCATTTTACGGTACCGCTGGCGGCCCGGCCCAACGAAGATAATTTCATGCCCAAGCGATTCGAGCGCTTCAGTTAACTCGCGAATATGGACATATTGCCCATCGGCTGCTGCCGCCCGGTGATGATAGAGAATTTTCACAGGCCCCAGGCCCCTGACTGGTTGCACCAAATCTTGTGTCGCATGACCCGGCACCAACGCTACTTCTTGTGCTGAGCGCGCCTCACGCCGAATGCCGCCCCAGCACCCCTACAAGACGCCTTTTCCTTGTGCCAGCAGGGGCTTGGCAAATCAACAAAACCATTGCATTGGCAGGTCCAAATAGGTAAGTACTCCTGCGTTAAATTCGGTTGCAGGACCGACAAGGGAGCGTCGTCAGACGCTGTTCATCGCCGCAAGGCAAGCCCGCCGACGCCATGCCGGCAGACAGGGCATAGCCCCTGGAGCAAATGCTTTGCGACTCAACAGGCGACTTGGTACTCTGCACGGCCTTTTCTCAGGCCGCGAACGGTACCCGACGCTGCGGAGCATAGCGCCCCGTTTCCTGTGGTTTTCCCACAGGCCCAAGACGTCCTGCACCCTGTGCTGCATGCAGCGCAGAAAGACTGTGAATGTGATTGGAGATTGACGAGGATGACGAAGCCAGTAACTGACTTTGCCACCCCCAATAAGATGGCCCCCGCATTGTCGGGTGACGGTGCTGATCGCGCCCGCCCCGGCCTGCCTGAGGCCCAGGGCCTGTACGACCCCCGGAACGAGCATGATGCCTGCGGCATCGGTTTTGTTGCCAATATCAAAGGCATCAAAACCCACAAGATCGTTCGTCAGGGCCTGCAAATTCTCGAAAATTTGGTTCACCGCGGTGCTGTTGGCGCCGACCCGAAGGCCGGTGACGGTTCTGGCCTGCTGATCCAGCTGCCCGACGAGTTCATGCGCGCCAAGGCTGAAGAGCTGGGCATTGCCCTGCCGGAAGTCGGCAAATATGCCGTTGGTATGATCTTCCTGCCGCAAGACGACGATGATCGCGCCCGCGTGGAAGCAGAATATGAAGCCAAGACGGCTGAAGAAGGCCAGACCTTCCTGGGCTGGCGCGATGTGCCGGTCGACAACAGCAATTTCTCTGAAGGTATCAAGAAAACGGAACCGGTGATTCGCCAGTTCTTCGTAGGCTGCGGCGATAATTGCGCCGACCAGGATGCTTTTGAACGCAAGCTCTATGTGATCCGCAAGCGCGCTTCCAACGAGATCGCCTCATGGAATGACAACGCCGATGACTGGTACTACGTACCCTCACTGTCTTCGCGCATCATTCTCTATAAGGGTATTCTGCTGGCCGATCAGGTTGGCCCCTATTACCCCGACCTGTCGGACGAACGCGTCACCTCAGCACTGGCCCTGGTGCATCAGCGCTTCTCGACCAACACCTTCCCGACCTGGAAGCTGGCGCAGCCATTCCGCTATATTTGCCACAATGGTGAAATCAACACCGTGCGCGGTAACACCAATTGGATGAATGCGCGCCGCCAGGCCATGGAATCAGACCTGTTTGGTGATGATCTCAAGAAGATCTGGCCGCTGATCCCTGAAGGCCAGTCTGACTCAGCCTGTTTCGATAACGCGCTGGAACTGCTACTGCATGGCGGCTATCCCCTGTCGCACGCGATGATGATGCTGATCCCTGAAGCCTGGGCTGGAAACCCGCTGATGGATGACCAGCGCCGTGCCTTCTATGAATATCACGCCGCTGTCATGGAGCCATGGGACGGCCCGGCCGCCGTGGCCTTTACAGATGGCAAGCAGATTGGCGCCACGCTGGACCGCAATGGCCTGCGCCCCGCCCGCTATTACGTCACAAAGGACGATATGGTCGTTCTGTCATCAGAAGCAGGCGTACTGGTGGTGCCGGAAGAAGAAATCGTCAAAAAGTGGCGTCTGCAACCCGGCAAGATGCTGCTGATCGACACCGAACAGGGCCGCATCATCGACGACGCGGAAATCAAGGCAGACCTGTCCGGCAGCCAGCCTTACCAGCAAATGTTGGACGAAGGTCAGCTGTTGCTGCGCGACCTGCCAGAACCCAATAATGGTGGCGACGCGCCATCAAGCGACCTGCCGCTCTTGAAGCGCCAGCAGACCTTTGGCTTCACCCAGGAAGATATCAAAATCCTGCTGATGCCGATGATCAGCTCCGGCCAGGAACCCACAGGTTCCATGGGTAATGACGCTCCAGTTGCTGTGCTGTCCGACAAGACCAAGCCGCTGTTCAACTATTTCAAGCAGCGCTTTGCGCAGGTGACAAACCCGCCGATCGACCCGATCCGTGAAGAGCTGGTAATGTCGCTGACAAGCTTCATCGGCCCGCGCCCCAACCTGCTGGCGCTGGAACCTTCCAGCCACAAGCGTCTGGAAGTGGCCCAGCCTGTGCTGACCAATGCGGACCTCAAGAAGATCCGCGCCATGGAACACGCCAATGGCGATTCTTTCTCATCCAAGACGCTGAACATGATCTTTGCAGCCGTTAGCGGTGCTGAAGGCCTGCAGCCTGCCCTGGATGTGTTGTGTGAAGAAGCCGAAAAGGCGGTTCGCGACGGCTATAACATCATCATCCTGTCTGACCGTCAGGCAGATGCTGACAATGTTCCCATGCCCTCCTTGCTGGCAACCTCTGCGGTGCATCATCACCTGATCCACACTGGCCTGCGCACCAGCGCTGGTTTGGTCGTTGAAACCGGTGAAGCCCGTGAAGTACACCAGTTCTGCCTGCTGGGCGGTTATGGTGCTGAAGGCATTAACCCCTATCTGGCCTTCGACACCATTGCTGAGCTGGCCCCGACGCTGGAAGACCCCGTTTCCTATGACGAAGCGGTCGAGCGTTACATCAAGGCGCTAAACAAAGGCGTTCTCAAGGTGATGTCCAAGATGGGTATCTCGACCTTCCAGTCCTATTGCGGTGCCCAGATTTTTGACGCAATCGGCCTGTCGTCAGAGGTTGTCGAGAAGTACTTCTTCGGTACAGCCACGACCATTGAAGGCATCGGCATCGATGGCATTGCGGAAGAAGCCGTCCGCCGCCACATGCTGGCCTATTCCGACGCGCCGATCTATCGCAAGCAGCTGGACGTGGGTGGTGACTATCACTACCGCATCCGTGGTGAAGGCCATAGCTGGACCCCGGAAAGCATTAGCTCCCTGCAGCACGCCGTACGCAGCAACAGCCAGGAAAAATATCGCGAATTTGCCGCGCTAATGAATGAGCAGTCAGAAAACCTGCTGACACCGCGCGGCCTGTTCGAAATCAAGCAGACCAACAACGCCATCCCACTGGACGAGGTTGAACCTGCCTCTGAGATCGTGAAACGCTTTGCAACGGGTGCCATGTCCTTTGGCTCTATTTCCCGTGAAGCCCACACCACGCTGGCTGTGGCCATGAACCGTATTGGCGGCAAGTCCAACACCGGTGAGGGTGGCGAGGAAGTTGACCGCTTTTCACCGATGGAAAATGGCGATTCCATGCGCTCTGCCATCAAACAGGTGGCTTCTGGCCGCTTTGGCGTGACGGTGGAATATCTCGTCAATTCCGACGATATCCAGATCAAGATGGCCCAGGGTGCCAAGCCCGGTGAAGGTGGCCAGCTGCCTGGCCATAAGGTCGACCAGACCATTGCATCCGTGCGTCATTCAACGCCGGGCGTTGGCCTGATCTCGCCGCCACCGCATCATGATATCTATTCGATCGAAGATCTGGCGCAGCTGATCTATGACCTCAAAAACGTCAACCCTAATGCCCGCATCTCTGTGAAGCTGGTGTCCGAAGTCGGCGTGGGCACAGTTGCCGCCGGTGTTTCCAAGGCGCGTGCAGACCATGTGACCATCGCCGGTTACGACGGTGGCACAGGTGCCAGCCCGCTGACATCGATCAAACATGCAGGCTCCCCGTGGGAAATTGGCCTGGCCGAGACGCACCAGACGCTGGTGATGAACTCGCTGCGGGGCCGCATTGCTGTGCAGGTTGATGGTGGCCTGCGCACTGGCCGTGACGTTGTCATCGGTGCACTCTTGGGCGCTGACGAATTCGGGTTCGCCACCGCGCCGCTGATCGCCGCTGGTTGTATCATGATGCGCAAGTGTCACCTGAACACCTGCCCGGTTGGCATTGCCACCCAGGACGAAGAGCTGCGCAAGCGCTTTACCGGCCAGCCGGAACACGTGATCAACTACTTCTTCTTCATTGCAGAGGAAGTCCGCGAATATATGGCGCAGATGGGCTTCCGTACCATGGACGAGATGATCGGCCAGTCGCAGATGCTTGACACCCGCCGGGCCATTGCCCATTGGAAGGCGGAAGGGCTGGACTTTACCAATCTGCTCCACAAGCCCGACATGGGCGCCGATGTGGCCATCTACAATAGCGAAGCACAGGAACATGACATCTACGAGATCATGGACCGTACGCTGATTGAAAAGTCTCAGAAGGCCATCAGCGATTGCGAACCCGTGCAGATTGAACTGCCCGTGGTGAACACGGACCGTACCATCGGTGCCATGCTGTCTGGTGAAATTGCCAAGAAGCACGGCCTGAAGGGTCTGCCCGAAGATACCATCCATGTGAAGCTGACCGGCACCGCCGGGCAGAGCTTTGGCGCCTTTGCCGCCAATGGTGTTTCGCTGGAGCTGATCGGTGAAGCCAATGACTATGTCGGCAAGGGTATTTCCGGCGGCCGCATTGCCATCTACCCGCACCCCGACAGCCCGGTTGTGCCAACCGAAAGCATGATCGTGGGTAACACGGTCCTGTATGGTGCCATTACCGGCGAATGTTACTTCCGCGGTATGGCCGGTGAACGCTTTGCCGTGCGTAACTCCGGCGCCATTGCCGTTGTTGAAGGCGTTGGCGACCACGGTTGTGAATATATGACCGGTGGTGTCGTTGTCGTGATCGGCAGCACGGGCCGCAACTTCGCCGCTGGCATGAGCGGCGGCATTGCCTATGTGCTTGACGAAGAAGGTGATTTTGAGCGCCGCTGCAACCTCTCGATGGTTGAGCTGGAGCCCATCCCCGCAGAAGATGCAGCCTCTCAGGCGTCGCATCAGGGGGCAGACCTTGAAGGTCATGGCCTGGTGGACGTGATGCATGACATGACGCATTACGACGCCGAGCGCCTGCGCGTTTTGCTGCAGCGCCACGCGCGCTACACCAATAGTGACCGCGCACAGGATATCCTCGACAATTTCGACGCCTACCTGCCGAAATTCGTCAAGGTGATGCCTGTCGACTATCGTCGCGCTCTGGAAGAAACCCGCGCCCGGCAGGAAGCCGAAGCCGCAAATGACGAACGGGTGGGAGCATAACCATGGGTAAAGTCACCGGATTCAAGGAATTTGATCGCCAGGACCGCACCTACCGCCCGGTTGCGGAACGGACCCAGCACTTCAAGGAGTTCGTGGTTCCGCTCAGCGATGAAGAGCTGAACAACCAGGCCGCCCGCTGCATGGATTGTGGCATTCCGTACTGCCATAATGGCTGCCCGATCAACAACATCATCCCCGACTTCAACGACCTTGTATTCAATGAAGACTGGCAAATGGCGTTCGAGACGCTGAGTTCGACCAACAACTTCCCGGAATTTACGGGTCGTGTATGCCCTGCACCATGTGAAGCGGCCTGTACGCTGAACATTGAAGACACGCCGGTGACCATCAAGACCATCGAATGCTCGATTGTCGACAAGGCATGGGAAGACGGCCGTGTTGTACCACTTGTCCCGACCAGCAAAACCGGCAAGAAGGTTGCGGTTGTTGGTGCTGGCCCCGCCGGCATGGCGGCAGCCCAGCAGTTGGCCCGCGCTGGCCACGATGTGGACCTGTTTGAGAAGAACCAGAAGATCGGCGGTCTGCTGCGCTACGGCATTCCCGACTTCAAAATGGAAAAACACCTGATCGACCGTCGGGCCGAACAGATGGAAGCCGAAGGCGTAACGCTGAAAACAGGCATCCATATCGGTGTCGACATGCCCGCCAAGGATTTGGTCGACAATTACGATGCAGTGCTGCTGACCGGTGGTTCTGAAGAATCCCGTGACCTGCCGATCCCCGGCCGCGAAGCCGACGGCGTTCACTTCGCCATGGACTTCCTGCCGCAGCAGAACCGTCGCAATGGCGACGAACCACTGGGCAATTACGAAGAAATTCTCGCCAGCGGTAAACATGTTGTCGTCATTGGTGGTGGTGACACGGGGTCTGACTGTATTGGCACCTCCATCCGGCAGGGTGCGCTGTCTGTGACGCAGATTGAAATTATGCCCGCCCCGCCAGAGAAGGAAGACAAAGCCCTGACTTGGCCGAACTGGCCGATGAAGATGCGGACATCTTCTTCACAGGCTGAAGGCGCTGAGCGTGATTTCTCCGTTCTGACCAAGAGTTTTGAAGTCAAAGACGGTGTTGTAACCGCCCTGAACTGTGCCCGTGTTGACGATAACCTCCAGGAAATTGAAGGTATGGACTTCCACATTCGTGCTGACCTGGTCCTGTTAGCCATGGGTTTTGTGCACCCGGTGCACCAAGGCATGATCGAAGAGCTGGGCCCGGAACTGGACGGTCGCGGCAATATTTCAGCCAACACCAATGACTATCAGACCAATATCGACAAGGTCTTCGCTGCTGGCGATATGCGCCGTGGCCAGTCGCTGGTTGTCTGGGCCATTCGTGAAGGCCGCCAGGCTGCACGCTCGGTCGACGAATATCTGATGGGTAGCTCCAAACTGCCGCGCTAGGCAGCACACCCGGCCCATAAAATCGAACGGTTTGCGCTGTTGCCAATGGCAGCGGCGCCAGTTAGCGTGCGGGTGATGTTAACGGCCATGAGGGGCGCCGGCACACCATGACTGCACTGATCACCACACCAAAGCTGATGTATATTGGCGGGGGCTCGCTGAACGAGCTGGCCGACTGCATGGCCAAGCTTGATGTCCACAAGCCACTGATTATCACCGATCCCTTCATGGCCCAAAGCGGCAAGATTGACGACGTTACAGCCGTGCTGGACAAAGCAGGTCTTAACCACTGCGTCTTTTCCGACACCGTGCCTGAACCGACAACAGATGTGATTGAAGCCGGTGTCGCCCTATTGGGTGAAGGAGACTTTGACTGCCTTGTCGCCTTTGGTGGCGGCAGCCCCATCGACACGGCCAAGGCCATCAACATTCTGGCCGCAGGTGGCGGGGTGATGCGCGACTATAAGGTACCCGCGCAACCCAATATGCCTGTACTGCCCCTGGTCGCCATCCCCACCACGGCGGGCACAGGGTCTGAAGTTACCAAGGTGACAGTGATTACCGACACGCTGACAGATGAAAAGATGCTGATCATGGGTCTGGCCTGCCTGCCCGATGCAGCGATTGTCGACTATACCCTGACCTTCAGCGTGCCCCGGCGCACCACCGCAGACACCGGCATCGATAGCATTACCCATGCGGTGGAAGCCTATGTCAGCAAGAAAGCGAGCCCCTATACGGATGCAGTGGCGCTGTCGGCCATGTCGCTTCTCTACAAAAACATTCGCACCGCCTGTGCTGAACCCGACAATGCTACAGCCCGTGAACAGATGATGCTGGGTGCCAACCAGGCAGGGACTGCCTTCTCCAATGCCAGCGTTTGCCTCGTTCACGGCATGAGCCGCCCGGTCGGCGCGGCCTTCCACGTACCGCACGGGTTGTCGAACGCCATGCTGTTGCCTGCCGTCACCCGCTTTTCTGCCCCCTCGGCTTTGGCTCGCTATGCCACCTGTGCACGAGCCATGGGCATTGCCGGTGACAACGAAGGCGACCAGCTCGCCGTCAGCAAACTGGTGGATGCGCTGGATGCGCTGAATGCTGAACTGGATGTTCCCAGCCCGGCTGAATTCGGTATCAACAAGGATGACTGGTTCAACGCCATTCCCACGATGGCCGAACAGGCTATTGCTTCGGGCTCGCCAGCCAACAACCCGAGGGATGCCAGCGCTGATGAAATTGCCGCCCTCTATGAAGAGATCTGGACATGATTCGCCAAACCCTTGCCGCTGCATCGCTCTTCGCAGGCTTGGCACACCCTGCCATCGCTGATGAAAACATGGCAGAGCTGACCCAGCGCGCCACTGATATTCATCAACTGGTGCTGACGCTCGACACCCATGTGGACATTCCGTCGAACTACGCTACCGAAGCTGTTGACCCCGGCGAACACACCCATTTGCAGGTAGACCTGCCCAAGATGATTGAAGGCGGGCTGGATGCCGCCTTCTTTATTGTCTTTGTCAGTCAGGGCCCGTTGACTGAAGAAGGCTTCTCACAGGCTTACGACGCGGCCATCACCAAGTTTGAGGCCATTCACCGACAAGCAGCCCTCTATGGCCATGTGATTGGTATGGCCTATTCGCCCGATGATGTGGAGCGGCTAGCCGGTGAAGGCAAATTGGCGGCCATGATCGGCGTGGAAAATGGCTACCAGTTGGGGGCCAATCTGGAACATGTGCAGGAATATTACGACCGCGGCGCCCGCTATATGTCGTTGACCCATATGGGGAATACGCAATTGGCTGATAGCTCAGGCGGTGGGCGCGGGGCGCCAGACCCTGAATATGGCGGCCTATCCAAATTGGGCAAAAAGGCAATCCGCCAAATGAATAAGCTGGGCGTGATGGTTGACGTCTCCCATGCCTCGAAGGACGCCACCCTGCAGGCCATCCGCACCTCCAAGGCACCGGTGATTGCCTCCCATTCGGCGCTACGCGCTTTCCGCGACTTGCCGCGCAATATCAGCGATGATGAGGTCAGGGCGATCGCGGCCAAAGATGGTGTGGTGCAGCTGGTCGCCTTTGACGCCTATATCCGCGCCATCCCGGCAGAGAAGCAGACCGCTATGGCGGAGATCCGAGAGGAAATGGGGCTGAACAGCCGCGAAGCCATGCGGGCCGCAACACCCAAACAATGGGCGGACCTCCGCAGCCGGGTGCGAGAGCTTGACGCCGTGTGGCCTCGCTCATCAATCTCCGACATGGTTGACCAGATAGACTATGCCGTTGAGCTGGTCGGTATCGACCATGTTGGTATTTCATCGGACTTTGGCGGTGGCGGCGGCATTGAGGGCTGGGACAGCGCCGACCAAACCTTCAACGTCACACTGGAAATGGTCCGGCGCGGCTACAGCCTGGACGACATAGACAAAATCTGGAGTGGCAACCTGCTACGCGTGTGGCGCGCTGTCGAGGCAAAGGCTACTGAGCTTCAGGCTGACTGAACCCTACTTCTCAGATGGCGGGATGAAGACTTCCGGCTGGTCGGCGGGAAGCGATTCCACATAGAGCGACTGGCTGGGGAAGGCAAAGCCGGAGCCTGCACCTTCGACAATATCCTTGATGGCATAGGCCAGGTTTTCCTTGATTTCCAGCCACTCACCCCAATTGGTTGTCTTGGTGAAGCAATAGAGCATGTAGTCGATGCTGGAATCGTTGAAGCTATCAACACGTACAAAGGTGGAAACCTCAGATGGGCTGGCAAAGGCCTCATTCTCCAGGATATAGGCTTCAATCTCGTCGCGAATTTGCCGCAACTGGTCAACACTGGTGCGATATTCCACCCCAATTTTCCAGTAGATGCGCCGATGGGTCATCTCCGAGAAATTGGTGACGGCATTGTCAGACATATTGGCGTTGGGTACAAAAACGGGCGCTTTGTCGAACCGGCGGACGAATGTTGACCGAAACCCGATATTTTCGACCGTGCCTTCGACTACGCCATCGACCAGGATCCAATCCCCCTTCTTGAAACGCTTTTCGAGCAAAATCAGCACACCGGCGATCAAATTCTTGAACAGGTCTTGCGCCCCCAGTGCAACGGCAACACCGAACAGACCCAGGCCAGCGAGTAGTGGCCCAACCTGAATGCCCCAAAGCTCCAAAATTGTGGCAGCGCCGATAAAGACGGTGAGGCCACGAATGGCCTTGATCAACCATTCCACCATCACATCGCCGAGCATATCGCTCAGCTTGTGCATCACGGTACTGAGAGGGCCAATGACCTTGTAGAGGGCAAAGAAAATATTATAGGCCACCAATGACCGTACCAGCGTGTCTGCAAAGCTCTGTACATCGGGCTGCAACGCCAGATAGTTGGTCGCGAAGAAGACACCGGCCACGACAGGTACAAAGCGCAAGGGCTTGTCGAGCGCATCGGCAACCTGGTCATCAAGGTCTGTTTCCGACTTGGCAGCCAGACGCTTTATGTTCCCGATTACGATCTTTGCAAACAGACCACGGAAAAACATGAACAGGATAAAAATGCCAAGGGCTGTAAGGCCCTGGCCGACATTCACCCCCAAAAAACCGGTTTGCCAAACTTCGTTGACCAACTGCATAAATTCTTCGTATGACGACATGGTTTCCTCAGTAATTGTCATGCCAATAGGCAATAGGGCAGGTTGCCGCCCGCTTCATTGCTTTACTCAACCAGCGGCAGGCACCAGGTAATGATCTCTGCCATCACCTTGCTGTTGGCTGTGTCGAATCCATCGACAATGTCGATCATTGCATCGCTGCCCACCGAGTAGCGCGCCTCAAAGACCTGCTGCCCGACAACTTTCAGCGGCGCCATCTGCACCAGCTTGGCCGCCATACGGACCCGAACTTCAGGCCGCAACGCGCCATTGTAATATTCGGCCTGGAAATCCCGAATATTGAGCTGCAATTCATATTTCGGCGGCACAACGGCACCACCCCGACCGGTAGAAACATTCTGGCCGGTCTGTTCGATAGATTCGGCCAGGACAGTCTGCACCATTTTGCTGATGCGACTGTTCCAACGCGCCCTGGCAAAATATTGCAACTCGTTGGGCGAAGAACGCCGCGCAATATGGTTCAGGTCCAGGCCACCAACCACTGTGGGGTCTTCGATCATCAGCATGGTGCTGTTGCCGGTACCGCGCGGGTTATCCAACGCCGTCAGATTATACAGCGAAGGCGCATCGCCAGAGTTGGGCAGGTCGACGATAGAGCTGCAGGATGCGACGACGACCAATAAGCCAGTCAGCACAGATAGTTTTTTCAGGCGTCCAATCATTCTGCTGCCTCAATTTCCGGTTTCTTGGGCGGGAAGATGAATTCAGCCGGCCCACCTTCCAGCTTCTCCGCAATGCGGGACAGAGACTGCACCAAGCGGCGTGTATCTGTTACCAATTGCGACACCTCGGGCAGGGCTGTTGACGTGAATGTTGTAATGGCCGTGCGGTTTTCGTTGATCATGGCATCGAGGCTGCCGGTCAGCTGTTTCACATTGGTTGCAACGTCGGCAAAGTCACCCATCAGCTGGGCCAATTCAGTATCTGTCAGGTCTTCGACAGAGGCGGTAATGCGATCAATCCGCTCCATCGACGACCGCAGCGCCACAATGGCCAGCTGGATATCTTCCGTCTTCGACGCCACGCCACCGGTGATCGTCGCAACATCGGCAATAACCTGGTCAATCAGCAGAATGTTTTCGTCCCGCAGAATACGATTACCCCGGGCCAACAATTCCGTGCCTTGTGTCAGTAGTTCAGGGGCAGACGCCATCAGGCCTGAAAGCCCTGTAACCTTGTAAGGAATCTCAGGATATTCTTCGCCAGCACGAGCTACCAAAGGCGTGCGTGGCCCACTAACCTCATCACCATTCCGGTCCGAAATCTGGATGAACGTCCCACCTGTCAGGCCCAGCGTGTCGACACTGGCAACCGAGTAATTATCAATCGGTGTCCCCAAAAACACGCGAATAACCACCCGGATACGCCCGGGCCGGTTTTCGTCAAGCTGGATGGAATCAACGCTGCCAACGCCAATACCCTTGTATCGAACGTTACTGTTGCGACTGATGCCGGTGATCGGCGTGTCGAAATTGATGGTGTAATAGTCATAATCCCGGTCGGGGCCAACTTCCGCTGCCCAGACGAGAAAGATCATCACGCCTATACTCATCAGTAAGACGAATAGGCCGACCGTGACGTAATGTGCCTTGGTTTCCATTACACGCCCTTTAATCCCAAAACGCTTCTTTTCTTTATCATTATAAGGCGCTAGCCGCCATGGCCTATACCGGCCGCCCGCGACCGGGGGCCGTGGAAATATTCATGCGTCCACGGATGGTCACTCTGCAGCATGTCATCCATGGTGCCAATCAGCTTGACCCGCTTGTCCGCCAAAACGGCAATTCGATCGCACACCGCGTGCAGGCTGTCCAAATCATGGGTGACCATCACAACTGTAAGACCCAGCGCCCGGTGCAGGTTTCCAATCAGTTCATCGAAGGCAGATGCACCAATCGGATCCAGACCTGCGGTTGGCTCATCAAGAAACAGGATTTCGGGGTCCAGCGCCAGAGCGCGTGCGATACCGGCTCGCTTGCGCATACCCCCCGACAATTCAGAGGGAAATTTGGCGCCGGCGTCTGGTGGCAAGCCAACCAGGGAAAGCTTGAAGGCTGCTATTTCATCCATCAGCTGTTGCGGCATGCCTTTGAGTTGTTCCCGCAGCGGCACTTGAACGTTCTGCGCCACCGTAAGCGAGGTAAACAGCGCACCATCCTGAAACAACACGCCCCAGCGGCGTTCTATTTCATGGCGGGCGCGCAGCCCAAGCCCCTGCATATTTTGCCCAAAGACTTCGATGCTGCCTGCCTGGAGCGTATTGAGCCCAATGATGGTGCGCATCAGCACCGACTTACCGGTCCCCGACCCACCGACGACACCCAACAGCTCACCCTTGCGGACATCGAGGTCCAACGCTTCAAGCACCGTCTGGCCGTTAAAGCCTGTTGTCAGGCCCCGCACGCGGATAGCGACATCTCCTGACGATTGCCCGCCCTGGGGTGATATCTGATCCTGCTGGTTCATCTCGCCCCCTATATGCCAATCGTGGTGAAGAAGACGGCAAAGAAGGCATCGAGAACCAAAATCATGAAGATGGCCTCAACCACAGAGCGGGTCGTCTGCTGGCCGACAGATTCGGCACTGCCCGTAACTTTCAATCCTTCATAACAGCCGACCAGCGCGATGATCATGCCAAACACCGGGGCTTTGACGAAGCCAATGCCAACGTCCCAGCCCGTAGCCACTTCCCGCGCCCGCTCAATAAAGGCAGTAGGGGTAATACCCAGATCAATCCAGCAAATAAGAATGGCCCCGAACATGGCCACCGCATCAGCAAAGAACGTCATGATCGGCATGATGATCAACAAGGCCAGAACACGCGGCACGACCAGAATTTCAATGGGGTCCAGGGCAAGCGAACGCATGGCATCCACTTCTTCATGCATGACCATGGCACCAATTTGGGCGGTAAAAGAACTGCCTGACCGGCCGACAATCATGACCGCAGCCAGCAAAATACCCAATTCGCGCAATGTGATGAATGTCACCATATCCACGGTCATGAATTCGGCATTCATGTCAGACAGAACCGAGGCAGCCTGATAGGCAATGACAACCCCGATCAGAAAAGTGATGAGCCCGACAAGCGACAGGGCCTGAACGCCCACGATTTCAATCTGATGGACGGTCGCAGCCAGCCGCAGACGCCGGGGCTGCACGATGGCGCGCCCAATGGCGAACAGCACCATACCAAAAAAGTTCAGGAAGTCGAAGACCCGATCAAACATTCTGAAGACTTTTGCGCCCAGCTCGTTGAGCCAGTGCACAAAGCTGCGGTCCTCATAGGGTTCGATATCCATCTCGACATCGTGGTCGACCGCCTGTTGCAACATCAGTTCTTGGTCGTCGCTGGAACCAACGGTCTGAACGACATATCCCTGTGCCTGCAGCCGTCTCGCTGTCCGATAGACAAGCCACGCACCTGCCGTATCGAGGACAGCCACGTCTGTGAGGTCGAACGTGATCGATTCGCCGGCGCGCCCGGCAATAGCCTCCGTTTCATGGAACAATCCCGCTGTTGCAGCAACCACCCAGTTGCCGCCCAGCGAGATAATGGTGCCGTCCGCGCCGCTAGTCTGTTTGATCCAGGCGACCGGGGCGACGGGAGACATATCGTCCATGAATGATCCCAAATAGTTACGCGCCAAGTACTGATTGGTATATCGCCACAGGGCAAGCCAATTGGCAACATGTTCCGTCTTCGCGATCAGCCATCAACTGGTTGGCAACACCCATAAAGATCGCTATATAAACCCCACTTATTGGAACTGGAGTAAGACCAATGAACGAGGGCCAACTGCCTCTTCTCATCTCTTTTATGGTGTTCACGATCGCCTTTATGGGCGGTATCGGCGTTGTTTGTGGCAAGTACATGAAACAGCGTTCGGACATGCATGAAGACTAGTCAACAGTGAGACAAGTTTTCAAAAAGCCGGGGTTCTGCCCCGGCTTTTTTTATGCCGATGCCTGAATGAGGCGGTGTTCGGTGCCAACGAGCGCCAGACAGGTCAGCACGCCCTGACGGAAAGCGCCTGTATCGATACCGATACGACGTGGTCGTTCTGAATTTGGAAAGAACTCGGGTTCATAGTTGATGGAGTGACCATGCACGACGACCTTGCCATGGTCGCGCTTAGACGACAGAAACGGCTCGCGAATCCACATCAAATCCGCATCTTCCTGCTGGTCGTAGGGACGGCCTGGTCGAATGCCGGCATGGGCAAACATATAGTCGCCCGCATCGTACCAACTGCCCAGGCTGCGCAGAAAGTCGCGCTCAGACCGGGTCATCACATTCAACAAGCTGTCGCGCAGTACGGTTGGTTCACTGTCAACATGAACGTGGATGCCATAACTGCGCAAGGTCTGGACCCCACCAGCACGCAGCCAGTCGGCGCCCACATCAGCATCCTCAAGGAAGAGACTCATCATCTCTTCATGGTTACCAGCCAGGCAGATGACCTCAAAGCCGGGCAGGGACAGGGTACGCAGGCGTTCCAGCACCCCACGGCTGTCTGGCCCCCGGTCAACATAGTCACCGAGAAAAACCAGGGATCTCGAAAAGCCCGGATAGTTGCCTGCATCCTGCTGAATCTGGGTCAGCAGATTGTCCAGAAGGTCGAGGCGACCGTGCATATCACCCACAGCGTGTACGCACTGGCCAGTCGGCACAGCAGGCAGAGGCTGCTTCTTCCGGAATGAATTAAGCCAGTTCAGCATGGCAACTAGCGGTTCGACACAGCCTTTTTCATGAGGTTCTTCATCCGCATATCGCGGCTGCGCATGGCATGTTCATAGGCAGAATAGCCCGTGTAATCGGTCATGTAAGGATCGGCGCCCACATCGATCAACTGCTTTACGATCTCGCGGCGTCCTTCTTTAACGGCCTTGATCAGGGCTGTTTCACCCAGGTCATCCTGCATGGCTATGTCTGCTTCATTGGTCACGAGAACAGCCACCACATAAATATTCCCGCGGGCAGCGCCTTCCATCAGGGCGGTAACGCCCGTCCGCTTGTCACTCATATCCGGATTGCCACCATATTTGATCAATTCCTTGACCATACCGGCATCGCCGATGCGCGCTGCGGCGACAATGGCAGGAATGCCATTATAGTCCCGGGCATTAGGCGTACCGCCATTGACCAGATAGGACATGGTATCGGCATATTTTCGGTCGCGGATATCTTCCAGGAACTGCGTATCGGCGGGCATTTGCGCCTGAGAAGGCTGCGCGAGAAACACCACGCCCAAGGCAACAACGAAAAGGCCAAAGCCCTTCTGCCATGTTTTTTGACGCCTGATCATCGGTTCTTTTTCCTTCCCGCTTGGCTGCCCCCTATACTTCCGGGCACCACACACATATATACACGCAGGTAGTGAGCGTCCAGCCAACACGATGATTTAGGCGCTGTTTGCAAGGTGGAAAGCATGAGCCCAGATACCCGGTTTTTACAACAAACCCATTGGCGGCCCGCCATTTTAGGGCTGTTGATCCTGGCGGGCATGTTCGGCCTTGCCAGCACCAGCGGCTGTGCCCCGGGCGGCTGCACCACTAAAGGCGACACCAAAGCCCTGATTGGTGGCACCTATGCAGCTGTTGACCACACCGGTGCACCGCTGGAAAGCACGCAACTACTCGGCAAATACCAACTCCTTTTCTTCGGGTTCACCTCCTGCCCCGATATATGCCCGTCTGGCCTGACTAATATGAGTACGGCGCTCGACCTGCTGGGGTCTGATGCAGCTCAGTTCCAACCTGTCTTTGTGAGTATCGACCCGGCTCGCGATACCCCGACAGTCATGACCGAGTATTTGTCGAACTTTCACGAATCGTTCATTGGCCTGACCGGCACCGACGAACAAATTGCCCATCTGGCCAAAACCTACCGGGTCTATTACGCCCGTTCGTCCACGAGTGCGCCAGACGACCCGCATTACAATATGGACCATAGCTCCATCATCTATGTGATGGATTGTGACGGCCATTACATCAAGCACTTCACCCACAGCACCAACGCCCAGTCGCTGGCTGCTGAACTCAGAGCCATGCTGTGAGAGAAACAGCCAAACCATTTTGGGAGACCAAATCCCTCAGCGAGATGAATCGCCAGGAGTGGGAATCCCTGTGCGACGGCTGCGCCAAATGCTGCCTGCACAAGCTGGAAGATGCAGACACGGGCGAGATCCTGCAGACCAATGTAGCCTGCCGCTTGCTCGACATGGGCTGCACCCAGTGCACCCGCTATGCAGAACGCAAACGCTTGGTGCCCGATTGCGAAGTGCTAGACCCCGACAATGTGCATGAGTTGAACTGGATGCCGAATAGCTGTGCCTACCGGCTGCTGGCGGAAGGCAAGCCGCTGCCAGAGTGGCACCCACTGGTCACCGGGCGGCCCGAAAGCGTCCATGAAGCTGGCATCTCAGTGCGCGACTGGGCCATTAGTGAACGTGATGCAGGCGAACTGTCTCACCATCTGGTGGACTGGGACGTCTAACGCAGGCCGTCCATCGTTTGCCGCCAGATAATCGCGGGGACAAAACCGCCCGTAACATTCTTCATCGGCGATGCGTCGTCATTACCGACCCAAACACCTGCGACCAGGTCACCCGAATAGCCAACAAACCAGGCGTCGCGCGATTCCTGGCTGGTGCCTGTTTTACCGCCCACTCTTCTGCCCGGCAGGCGCGCCGCCCGGCCTGTGCCGCTCGCCACCGTATGAGCCAATACGTCCTGGATATGTTTCAGGGGGCGCTTTTCCAAGATGCGAAAGGGGGTTTCCCGATGCCGGTATACGACAGCACCGTCGCGCGTTGTAACCGACATAATGCCAAAGGGCTGCACTTGTTCCCCGCCATTGGCAATAACAGCATAGGCTGCTGTCAGGTCCATCAAGTGCACTTCGCTTGCTCCCAGGGCCATGCTTGGCTGTTCTATAATAGGCGTTGTGATGCCTAATCTCTGGGCGGTTCGAATAACTTCGGCTCGGTTGGACTGCTCTGCCAGTTTTACCGCAATGATATTGTTCGACGTGGCAAAGGCCTTCCGCAGGCTCAACGTACCCGCATGCTTACCGTCATAATTTTTAGGCTGCCATCCATCGAGAACAATTGGCGTGTCCCGCATGGTCTGCGGCGGTTTGCGGCCCTGCTCGAAGGCCGTCAGGTAAACAAACAGCTTGAAGGCCGAGCCCGGCTGCCGAAGCGCTGTTGTTGCCCGGTTATATTCACTGCCCCGATAGGACCGCCCACCCATCATGGCTTTCACAGCACCATCATCACCCATCACCACGATGGCCCCCTGCGACATATCGTGCGCCTGGCCCCACTGATCGAGGGCATTGTTCAGGGCAGCTTCCGCCTGTGCCTGGGCTTTGGGGTCAAAGGTCGTCTGCACCACCAGGTCACCTGCTGTCTGGTCCACATAGACGGGCAGGGCTGCCATGATCCAGTCGGTGAAGTAGCCTTTGCTGTCCTGCCCACGATGGCTGACAATGATGGGCGCAGACACCTGCGCGACCGCACTTGACGACAAAACCCCATGCACCTGCATGGCCGCCAAGACAACCCGCATGCGCTGGAATGACAATTCTTTGTTCGACAAAGGTGAATAGCGCGACGGCGCCTTGAGTAACCCGGCCAGAAGGGCAGCCTCACCCGTGCTGAGCGTGCGCGCAGAATGGTTGAAATAGCGCTTGGCTGCAGCCTCTATCCCATAGGCGCCGCTGCCCAGATAAACACGGTTCAGATATTGTTCGAGAATCTCTTCCTTGGTGAAGCGGTCTTCAAGCGAAAGCGCCAACAAGGCCTCGCGAATTTTTCGGCTGATGGTGCGTTCCGGCGTCAGAAACAGGTTCTTGGCCAATTGCTGCGTCAGTGTACTGCCACCCTGCACAACCCCGCCCGCTGTAACATTTGCCCAAAGAGCGCGCGCTACACCGATATAGTCCAGCCCACCATGGTCATAAAAGCGCCGGTCTTCCGTTGCCAGCACCGCATCAATCAGAACCTGGGGCATTTCATCGTGAGCCAACCACTCATCATACCCCCCGCCAAGCGTGGAAAGAGTGGATCCATCAGCTGCCAGGATTGTGGTAATCGGCGGTTGCTTGCGGGCAAGGATGGCATCGACATCGGGCAGGGTCAGGGCAAACCATGCCAGCACGGCCAAGCCGCCCAGCAATGCCCACAGGCCGGCCAATAGACCGTATTGCCACCACTTGCGGCCTTGTTGCTTCGCCGCGCTTTTGGATTTGGCGGTCTTCGCCGTTTTGGCCGACTTGGCTGGCTGTTTCTTCCTGCTTTTACCCTGCGCCAATGGCCGGCCTAGACGTCAAGATTCGTCACATTTAGGGCATTGGCCTGGATGAAGTCACGCCGCGGCTCAACCACATCACCCATCAGCTTGGAGAACATGTCATCTGCCGTATCTGCGTGGTCGACCTTGACCTGCAGGAAGTGGCGGGCATCCGGGTCCAGCGTAGTTTCCCATAGCTGGTCCGGGTTCATTTCACCGAGGCCTTTATAGCGCTGCACGGCAATACCGCGACTGCCCAGGCGAGTGACAATGGCCAGCAATTCCAGCGGCGAGGATACTTTGTGCACATCATCCTTGTAGCGCAGCTGGCCTGGGTTCGCATAAGACGTTTGCAGTTCCGCCGCCAGATTATCCAGCGCCCGTGCTTCTGCAGATTCCAGCAATTGCCCGTCGATGACATATTGCTCGGTCACTCCGCGCAGTTCGCGCTCAAACACCAAACCGTCCACATCGCCCGGTCGGCCTGTCCAGCCCTGTTCTGTTTCGTCTGAAATGGCATTCATGCGGCCGGCCACATAATTGGCCACTTCAATAGCCTGTTCGGGGTTTGACAGCACCTGGGAATTGAAGGCGCCGGCAATCGATAACTGTTCAATCAGCGGCCGGTAATAACGGGGTGGGATGCGCCCGATCAGCGACTCCACCCGTACTGCCTTTGTCACCAGGTCCCGCAGGTCCGGGCCCGCAATCTGAGCGCCGTCATGCAGTTCGAACACCGAATCCTCAATCGCCGAATCGATCAGGTAGTTCGTCAGCGAGTCTTCATCCTTCAGATAGACCTCGGACCGACCGCGTGAGATTTTGTACAGCGGCGGCTGGGCAATATAGAGATGCCCGGCATCAATCAGCTCCGGCATTTGCCGGTAGAAGAATGTAAGCAACAGAGTACGTATATGCGCCCCGTCGACATCAGCATCCGTCATGATGACGATCTTGTGGTAGCGCAGCTTTTCCAGATTGAAGTCTTCGCGCCCGATACCTGTACCCAGCGCGGTAATCATCGTCCCAATTTCTGCCGATGACAGCATGCGGTCAAACCGGGCACGCTCCACATTCAGAATTTTACCACGCAGCGGCAATACCGCCTGATAGCCACGGTCACGGCCCTGCTTGGCAGACCCACCAGCAGAATCACCCTCCACGATGTAGAGCTCGGCCTTGGCCGGGTCGCGTTCCTGACAGTCTGCCAGCTTGCCTGGCAGGCTGGAAACATCAAGCGCCCCTTTGCGGCGAGTCAGCTCACGCGCCTTGCGGGCGGCTTCGCGGGCCGCAGCCGCTTCAACGACCTTGCCAACAATAGTCTTGGCCTCATTGGGGTGTTCTTCAAACCATTCGGTCAGTTTTTCATTCATCAGGCTTTCGACAACGGGCCGCACTTCAGAGGACACCAGCTTGTCTTTGGTCTGCGATGAAAATTTCGGGTCCGGCACTTTGACGGACAAGACACAGGTCAGGCCTTCGCGGGCGTCATCGCCGGTGACGGAGACTTTCTCCTTCTTGGCGATGCCGCTGGAGGCCGCATAATTGTTCACCGTACGCGTCAGCGCAGCGCGGAAGCCAGCCAGATGCGTGCCGCCATCCCGCTGCGGGATGTTGTTGGTAAAGCACAGCACGTTCTCGTGGTAGGAGTTGTTCCACTGCAGCGAGGCCTCCACCACGATGTCATCGCGCTCGCCAAGAACGGCAATGGGCGCAGCATGAATGGATGTCTTCGCCCGGTCCAGATAGGTCACAAAGGCAGAGACACCACCTTCATAGAACAGGTCAACGACCTTGCGTTCGGCATGGCGATGGTCGCTCACGGTGATATGAACGCCGGAATTCAGGAAGGCCAATTCGCGCAGGCGGTGTTCCAGCCTGTCGAAGTCAAAGGTGATATCCGGGAAAATATCCGCTGATGGTTTAAAGCGGACTTCCGTGCCCTTCTTGTCCCCCGCCGGGCCAACCTTTTCCAGGTCGCCCTGCGGTTCACCGTCATGGAAGCGCATGTAGTGTTCGTGGCCGTCGCGCCAGATGCGCAGCTCCAGCCATTCAGACAGGCCGTTCACCACCGACACACCCACCCCATGCAGGCCGCCCGAGACCTTATAGGAGTTTGAGTCGAACTTACCGCCCGCATGCAGTTGGGTCATGATGACCTGAGCTGCGGACACCCCTTCTTCTTCGTGAATATCAACCGGGATACCGCGGCCATTATCCGAGACAGACACGGACCCGTCGCTGCGCAGGATCACCTGGATATCATCGCAATGGCCGGCAAGGGATTCGTCAATCGCGTTGTCCGTCGTCTCGAAGACCAGATGATGCAGGCCCGAGCCATCTTCCGTATCACCAATATACATGCCCGGGCGCTTGCGCACCGCATCAAGCCCCTTGAGGACCTTGATGGAATCTGCGCCATACTCGTCGCTACCGTTATCGGTAGGCTCGTTTGTCTCGTCAGTCATTTGCAGGACTTACCTTACCATTTTCAACATGCATAAAGCAGGCACGGCCCTCCAGCGCTTCAAAGAGCGGTCGGTCCGTACCGGTTAACCAGGCCTGGACACCCAGGCCTAGAAGTTCATCCACCAGGGCAGCGCGTCGAACGCCATCCAGATGGGCCACAATTTCATCCAGCAGCATGATGGGGGCCGACCCCTGCTGCATGGCTTGTAGGCGCGCCTCGGCCAGCACAATCGACACCAACAGGGCCTTTTGTTCGCCCGTAGAACAATCTGCCGCCGGCATCTGATGCGCAAGGTGCACGACCTCTAAATCTGTCCGGTGCGCCCCAAAGGACGCACGGCCCCGTTCACCGTCCCGCAGGCGGCTCTGTGCCAATTGCTCGCGCAGCCAGTTTTCAACATCCAGGGCAGATTGGCTATCCAGCCCGTCTTCCGCATCACCCGTGACCGTCATGGCGGCGCTGGGGAAGGGGCCAACAGACGCGGCCAGCGCCCCACGCAGCCGCGCCACCACATCCCGTCGGGCTGCTGCAATAGCGACACTGCTTTCCGCCATCTGTGCTTCCAGCGCGCTTAGCCAGGCGTCATCGGCCCCACCATCGCGCAACAGGCGCGTGCGTTCCCGCATCACCCGCTCATATTGAGAGACGCGACGGCCATGGTCCGGGTCGAAGCCCAGCACCAGTCGGTCCAGGAACCGCCGGCGTGACGATGCACCTTCCATAAACAGGCCATTCATCTGCGGTGTCAGCCAGGTCAGCCGGAGATATTCAGCCAGGGCAGCAGGGCCGCGTACTGTTTCACCGTCAATGCGGACAACGCGACGTTCTGCGTCACCTTCCGGTTGGTCGGCTTTTCGTTCCAGCCCCGTGCCCAACCGCACCGGCCCCAAGGCCGTTTCCAGCGTGGCAGCCACCGACCATGTTGTGCCGGCCGGGCCTTCAGCGGTACGGCGGTTCAAATCTGCCAGCCGCGCACCGCGCAAACCGCGGCCGGGTGACAGGTAGGAGATCGCTTCAAGAATATTGGTTTTACCCGCCCCATTATGGCCATACAGCACCACCGGGCTGGCCGGCACATCAAGCTGCGCCATGCCATAATTCCGATAATGACTGACCATCAGCCGCGACAGGGAGAGTCTGTCCTGCGCCCCGGGCGCAGAGAGACCTTGTTCTGCCGCGTCATTATGAGCGGGTTGGACCATATGATCAGACGCGCATCGGCATCAGCACATAAAGAGCTGTGGCGTCGCTTATATCCTGCACCAGGGTTGGGGCAGATGAATCAGCAAAGGAGACCTTCACCGAATCCCCTTCAACCTGCCCCATAATGTCGAGCACATAACGGGCGTTGAAACCAATCTCAATAACGTCGGACTGGTAGCCAGCCGCAACTTCTTCCGTCGCCGAGCCGCTTTCCAGGCTGTTGACAGACAATGTTACCCTGTCCGTATCGACCATGAGCTTCACCGCACGGGACTTTTCGCTGGAGATGGTCGATACACGGTCAATGGCCTCCGCAAACAGATGGGCATCGACCTCCAGATCCTTGTCATTCTGCTTGGGGATCACCCGGTCGTAGTCGGGAAAGGTGCCATCGATCAGCTTGGAACTGAGCACAGCACCAGGGATGTCAAACCGGATCTTGCTTTCCGACAGCGAGACCTGCACAGCCTCCTCCACTTCATCGAGCAGTTTGCGAATTTCATTCACCGTTTTACGCGGAATGATGACACCGGGGATGCCCGCAGCGCCATCTGGCAGGGCCAGGCGCACACGCGCCAAACGATGCCCGTCGGTTGCCACGGCCACCAAAGCCTGCGCATCGCTTTCGGGCACATGCATGAAAATACCATTCAGGTAGAAACGCGTTTCTTCGGTGCTGATCGCAAAGCGTGTCTTGTCGATCAGGTTCTTGAGGTCTTCTGCCGACAGTTGGAATGTGTGCGGCATATCGTCTTCCGCCATGACCGGGAATTCTTCCCGCGGCAGGCAGGCCAACACGAACCGTGACCGGCCGGAGGCCAAGGACAATTTCTGTGCCTCGCCATCATAATCCAGTGCAATCTGTGCGCCGTCGGGTAGCTTGCGGACAATGTCATACAGCGTATGGGCCGGGGTGGTAATGGAGCCCGCCTCGGTGATGTCGGCGGCAACAGAATCGACCATGGCCAGGTCCATATCCGTCGTTGTCAGGCTCAACTTGCCGTCGGCGGCGTCGATCAAAACGTTTGAAAGAATGGGAATAGTATTGCGCCGTTCCACAACACTTTGCACATGGTTCAAAGAGCGTAAAAGCGCAGCGCGTTCGATGGTTAGCTTCATAGCGTCAAATTCTTCTTCGTTCCTACCGGTTTTCCGCATAAGCCTTTGGCTTTAAACGGTTTTTCAGACGCGATCAAAAGCCGCCCTGAAACCCGGGAAAAACAGGGCCGCTAACGGCACCACCCGGTAGGAAACCTTAGCAAATCTGGGTCAGCGCTGCACGCTTTTTAGGCACACCGACAGATCCGCCGGAGCAGGGCCAAAACAAGCATTTCCAAGGGGTTAAGACGCCCCGAAACGCGGCGCGATCTAGCCGCCCAGCACCCGGCTGAGATGCTGCAGATCATCATCCAGGCTGGCATCCAGTTCCCGCAATTCATCGATACGTTTGACCGCATGCATCACGGTTGTGTGGTCACGTCCGCCGAATTTACGACCAATCTCAGGCAGGCTGCGCGCTGTCAGCTGCTTGGACAGATACATCGCCACCTGGCGCGGCCGCGCCACAGCGCGTGCCCGCCGCGCGGACAGCAGATCAGCAAGCCGAACGTTGAAATAGTCGGCAACCGACCGCTGGATTTCGTCAATCGTGACACGGCGGTCATTGGCGCGGATCAGGTCCTGCAACACTTCGCGGGTCACATCCAGCGTCACCGGCTTTCCCATCAGCGAGGCGTGGGCGCTCACCCGGTTCAGGGCGCCTTCCAGCTCGCGCACATTGGATGTGATGCGCTTGGCAAGGAATTCGAGCACGTCGTCATGCACTTCCACGCCCTGCATCTGCTCCAGCTTGGACTGCAGAATGCCCAGGCGAAGCTCATAGTCAGTGGCATGGATATCGGCCACCAGCCCCCAGCCAAGGCGCGAGCGAATACGCTCTTCAATTCCTTCAAGGTCGGACGGCGACCGGTCGGCAGAGATGATCACTTGTCGGTTGTGGTCTACCAGCGCGTTGAATGTATGGAAGAATTCTTCCTGCGTGGCATCCTTGTTGGCAATGAATTGCACATCATCGACCATCAGCACATCAACCGACCGGAACTGCTCCTTAAAGGCCATCGTATCCTTGAAACGCAGGGCGCGAACAAATTCGTACATGAACTTTTCAGCCGACAGATACAGCACATTGCGGTTGGGATTACGGCTGCGGATTTCCCAGGCCAGGGCATGCATCAGATGCGTTTTGCCCAGACCAACTCCGCCATAGAGGAACAATGGGTTGAACTGCACGCCTTCCGATGACGCAACCCGACGGGCCGCTGCATGGGCCAGTTCATTGGACTTGCCTACAACAAAGCTGTCGAAGGTATAGCGTGGGTCAATCGGTGCACAGAGGGCATCTGTTGCGCTTTGCTCCGACCGCGCAGCCTGTTGGTAGGCTGGCGTTGCAGAGGCCTGGCCAGCCTTGCTCTGCGGTTCAGGGGCCGTCGCACCGGCAGCATCTGCCGTCTTGTCGGCTGCAAGCGGATTAACCATCAGCTCGACAACAACCGGATGACCCAGTTCGGCCTGCCAAAAGTCGCTCAGGCGGTCGATATAGTTTTTCTGCACCCAGTCGGACATGAACCGGGTTGGCGCACCGACAACAACCCGCTTTTCGTCAGCCGAGAGAACACCAAGCGGCTTCAACCAGGAATTATAGACCGAATCGCCAAATTCCTTGCGCATGCGCGCCACGACCGCATGCCATTGTTCTACAAGCTTCGGGTCCGCCTGCGACTGCAGTGCCCCGACACGCCCCTGTTGTGATTCGTCTTGCATCGTCAACTTATCCATCAACCCGCCCTATTGCTGCTGCCAGGGCAGGCCCCGCACTTTCCATCCACCAACTGTACCGCGGTGGCGCGTGCCATCCGGGTCCCCTTCAAAGCCTTCAAGCACATTCAGACATTTTGTGAAGCCGCGGGTCGTCATTTCCTGGGCCGCCGCAATAGAGCGGACACCCGACCGACACAGGAACAACACCGGCGCATCCTTGTCAGCCGCCGCCCCTTCAACCTGGGCCGCGAAATCAGGATTGATTCGCCCTTCCGGGAAGGTAACCCACTCAATGAAAAGCGCGTTTTTATTTAGCGGTGACAGATCAACAAAGCCGACATAAGACCATTCAGCCTGGGTACGAACATCAATGAGAATCGCGGAAGGGTCTGATTCCAAAAGTGACCAAGCTTCCTGTGGCGAAACATCTCCTGCATAACCCGTCATCGCAACCTCTGCCCTCTTATAAGCCGCACTCACTATCTGGAAACTGCACCGAAATGGCTTCCAAGTATTTAAAATCGCACTGAGTTGAGAAGACGCACAAAGACAATAAAACGCTAGTGTTTTACTTGGCCTTTTCTTGTTGTTTTCTTACATGGCACTGACGCCAACCCCCCACAGGCAAATGCAGGCTTACGCCAAGAATCGTGGACTGGCAATAGTACAAAAATCGATTCTGAAAAATATTGTTGGCTTCTTGAGGGTCTATCAGACTTGACATACTAGATATGGATTCATGGCCGATACCACGTTGCAGAAAAGCAAAAAGCCCACCCTGTTGGGGCGGGCTTGATACAGCCTTGGTACCGACGCTCGATACGCCAGTAAATTGTCTTATGCAGACAGTGCCTTGATGCGCTTGTTCAGGCGCGAAATTTTGCGAGCACCGGCATTCTTGGCAACGACACCTTTGGTGACGCCACGCATGATCTCCGGCTGTGCTTCGCGCAGGGCATCGCGTGCTGCTGCTGCATCACCGCTTTCAATAGCCGTCTCGACCTTTTTGACATAGGTGCGGACGCGGCTGCGGCGAGCCATGTTTACAGCGGTGCGGCTTTCCGTCTGGCGGATGCGCTTGCGAGCTTGGGGCGAGTTAGCCATTTCAGTCTCTTCTTCTGTTCAAACCTTGTTTGCGCGGGGCTTATAGACGCTCCCACAAGCCCCGTCAACACCAGCGTTGCCTAGTTTTTCAGGCCTTACCGATGCTTCAATTCCGGCTTATTTGTTGGTGAAATTCGGGGTGCGCTTTTCAACGAACGCTTCCATGCCTTCTGTCTGATCGTCAAAGGCAAACAGGGAATGGAAAACGCGGCGCTCAAACATAACGCCTTCATCAAGCGGCACTTCGTAAGACTTGTTCACTGATTCTTTCAGCAGGAACAGCGCCGGGCGGGACAGTTCGGCAATTTTGGTCGCAACAGACAGGGCTTCTTCCAACAGGTCTTCTGTCGGCACCACGCGGGACACCAGGCCAGAGCGTTCTGCTTCTGCAGCATCCATCATGCGACCGGTCATGCACATTTCCATGGCCTTGGACTTGCCCACAAAGCGCGTCAGACGCTGGGTGCCACCGGCACCGGGGATCACACCCAGCTGAATTTCGGGCTGGCCGAAGCGGGCATTTTCACCGGCAAGGATGAAATCGCACATCATGGCCAATTCACAACCGCCCCCCAGCGCATAACCGGCAACAGCGGCAATCATGGGCTTGCGGGTGCGGGTTACTTCTTCCCAATTGGCCGTGATGAAGTCTTCCATCATCACATCTGCATAGGACTTGGACTGCATTTCCTTAATGTCAGCACCAGCGGCAAAAGCACGATCGCTACCGGTGATCACCGTACAGCCGATGGCGTCATTGGCTTCAATGCTGCGTACAGCGTCTGTCAGTTCGTCCATCAACTGGCGGTTCAGTGCATTCAGCGCTTCGGGCCGGTTCAGCGTGATCAGTGCAACGGCACCGCGCTCTTCCAGGACAATGGTTTCATAGGACATCTTAATCTCCTGCCACGTTATTTCGTGCCCCGGACGACTCGGTGTCGACGAGGGCGTTTTAATTCCGGCACGCTTTCTGGCAGAGCTTGACCGGGTTTTCAAGGATACTTCGTGCTTTAGTCGGCCTGCTGGCTGGGGGCCAATGACAAGGTCAACGTCAATTGACTGCCCGTTTCAACGATATTGATGTGAAGTACTTCGCCGCGGCGTACATATTTACGCGCACCACCCATGTCTGATGGTTTTTCTGACCAGCCATTCGCCAACAATGCCTGCTGATACCAGGCTTCTATATCAGCGGCTTTCATTTCCGGCGCAGTAGTTTCTGTCACCAGCTGCGCTTCCAGCAGGCGCCCTTCAGGCTTGTCAAACAGGATGGTTTCGTCCGTCAGCTCGGCCAGGCCCGGCATGATCGGCAGCCCGAGAACCCCGGCCACATTGGCTTCGGCCGTCCAGCCAGTCTGGCTTTCAGCCTCCTGGGCAACAGAAGCACCCGGCGCAAAAAGCGCAAAGCCAACGAGCAGGGCAAGAATGTGAAGCATTTTCATACCCTCAGACTAACAGAAAGCCCCTAGCGCTGACAGCCGGAACAGAAGAACGTCGACCGGCCGGACTGAACGATACGCTGGATCGTGCCGCCACAACCGTCATGCCGACAGGCCTCTCCTTCGCGGTCATAGACCCGGAATTCATGCTGGAAGTATCCCGATTCGCCATCCAGTCGCGCATAATCCCGAAGGGTCGACCCGCCCGACGCAATAGCCCGCTGCAACACATCCCTGATCGCGGGCACCAGCCGCTCCGCCCGCTTGCCCGGCACCGTAGAGGCCTTGCGGCGCGGCGAGATACCCGAATCATACAAGGCTTCACACACATAGATATTGCCAAGGCCCGCCACGACCCGCTGGTCCAAAAGCGCACTTTTGATGGGTGTGGCCTTGCCCGCAAGCGCCTTGTTCAAGGCGTCCGCATGGAAGTCATTGCCCAGAGGTTCAGGACCCATGTCGCGAAACCAGTCATGGCTGGCCAGTTCATCTTCGCGCATCAGGTCGAGAAAGCCGAATCGGCGTGGGTCGTTATAGGTCATGCGACCACCATCACTGAGGTCGAACACCAAATGGTCATGCTTGGCCGGTTCGGGGAAGGGTTCATCCCCCGGCGGCAGCAGGTTCACCCGGCCAGACATGCCCAGATGCAACACAACGACCGTTGGCGAGGGGTCCGCATCATCCAGCACGATCTGCAGATATTTGGCCCGCCGCCGCGCCTCAAGAACCGTGCGACCTTCCAGCCGCTCAGACAGGTCTGCGGGAATGGGAAAGCGCAGGTCCGGCCGACGCGCCACAACCTTTTCGAATCGGCGGCCAACCAGGGCCTGTTGCAGGCCGGTACGGACCGTTTCCACCTCTGGCAATTCGGGCATTGTGGCGCTTTTTCCTTCAAGAACTTTGCTGGTGCATAGCCAAGGCGTGGGCTATGGTGCCGCGCATGATAGAGCAAAAACCAGACAGCGCATCAGAAACCAGCGGACAAGACGCACAGGACGACGTGCATTCCTTCGGCTTTGAGTCGGTTTCCGGCACTGAAAAGACCGAACGCGTACGCGGTGTCTTTTCTTCTGTTGCCAGCAAATATGACGTCATGAATGACGCCATGAGCATGGGTGTGCACCGGCTCTGGAAAAACGCCATGATGGATTGGCTCAAGCCGCGCCCCGGCATGCATGTGCTGGATGTAGCCGGTGGCACGGGCGATATCGCCTGCCGCATTCTGGACCGCGCCTCGCGCCAGCAGCACGACGGCCAGCAAACTGCCCGCGTGACTGTTTGTGACATCAATGAAGCCATGGTGGGCGAGGGCCGTGAGCGGGCGTTGAACGAAGGCCGCCTGGAAGGGCTGGACTGGGTCTGCGGCAATGCTGAGAGTCTGCCCGTGCCCAGCTGTAGCGTTGACGCCTATACGATTGCCTTTGGCATTCGCAATGTCACCCATATCGACAAGGCGTTGCAGGAAGCTTACCGGGTAGTCAAGCCAGGTGGGCGTTTCCTATGCCTGGAGTTTTCCATGCCGGAGAGCCCGGCATTGCAGAAGCCTTATGACCTCTACTCCTTTGAAGTGATCCCCCGTCTGGGCGGCATGATTGCTGGTGACCGGGAATCTTATCAATACCTGGTAGAGAGCATTCGTAAGTTCCCACTGCCTGACGACTTTGCTGCCATGATGGGAGACGCTGGCCTGCGCAATGTGCAATATCGTCGGATGACCGGCGGGCTGGTCGCCATGCATTCCGGCCGCCGGATTTAGGGTCTGGAGCCGTGCTGAAAGATATAGGGCATCTCTGGCGCCTGTTCGGCATTGCGCGCAAGCTGGCGCAATATAATGCCCTGTTCCCCCTTGATGCACTGAACCCGCCCAAAATCGTCTATCACGGCATTCGCCTGTTTACCGCCTTTGGGCCCCGAAAGGGCGACCCGGACAAAAGCCCTGGCCAACGTCTGGCCCAGGCGCTGGAATTCATGGGGCCCAGCTTCATCAAGCTGGGGCAGATCCTGGCGACACGGCCAGATATTATTGGCGAAGACATCTCCAACGACCTGACCGCCCTGCAGGACCGCCTGCCGGCATTCCCCAAAGACGTCGCCCGTGAGATTGTAGAGAAGGAACTTGAGGCCCCGCTGGAAGAGCTGTTCACCAGCTTCTCTGAAGAGGCCGTGGCTGCTGCCAGCATTGCCCAGGTGCACAAGGCTACGACCATCGATGGTCAGGAAGTTGCCGTCAAAATCCTGCGCCCGAATATTGAAGAAGCCTTCGCCTATGACCTCGAGCTTTTCTATTGGGTGGCCCGGCAGTTGGAAAAGCGGGCGCCGTCGCTGCGACAGCTACGCCCGGTTGATGTCGCCGATGTCTTTGCAGATATGGTGCGCCAGGAAATGAACCTGATGAACGAGGCGGCGGCCGCCGCCGAATTGGCGCAGAACACAGCAGAAGACCCCTTCTTCCGGGTGCCCTTCGTGGTGTGGAACCGCACCTCAAAGCGCGTGCTGACCACCGAGTGGATCGACGGTATTCCCATTAACCAGCGCGAGCGGCTGGTAGAAGCGGGGCATGACATGGCGGCCCTGGGTGAAGGGGTGGTGCGTAATCTGCTGCTACAGGTGATGCGTGACGGCTTTTTCCACGCCGATTTGCACCAGGGGAACCTGTTTGTCGACCGCGACAGCAACATTGTGGCCATTGATTTTGGCATCATGGGTCGGCTGGACCGACGCTCCCGACGCTATCTGGCCGGGATCATGCGCGGGTTCCATACGGGCGACTATCGGAGGATCGCGGAAATTCACTTTGAAGCAGGCTTTGTGCCCCGTACCAAGTCGCTGGGGGAATTTGCCCAGGCCCTGCGCGCCATCGGGGAACCAATTGCCGGTCAATCACTGCAGGATATTTCCTTTGGCAAGATGCTGGCACAGCTACTCGATGTTGCCCGCACCTTTGAAATGGAAACGCAACCACATCTCTTGTTGTTGCAGAAGTCGATGGCCATGGTGGAAGGCCTGTCTGTCTCGCTGCACCCCGGCATTAATATGTGGGATGTCTCGCCGCCGCTGATCGAGGACTGGATGGCCGCCAATATAGGGCCGTCTGCCCTGTTGCAGGAAGGGGCAGAAGCTGCCCTCAAGCTGTTCCGTTATCTGCCACTACTGGCTGATGAAGCCGAAACCCAGGCCAAGAGTGTACTGCGGGACGGGGTGCGCCTGCACCCGGACAGTACTGAACCGTTGAAGCCCCATGGCAGCAAATGGCAGAAGGCGCAGACACTGGTATTGGCCGCTATTGCTGTTCTTCTGGCTATTTCACTGTTTCAAAACGACCTTTAGGACACACCGGCTTCGCTGAGCGCGAAAAGCGCGGGCCATTCTGATTTACACAATTTTGTTGTAAATAGGTTGGAATTCCTCTAATACGCATGCGGAATTTGGGAAACGGCCTTAAAACGCCGTGCAAGGGACATGCTGGAAAACAAGCGCATCCTGATGATCATTGGTGGCGGCGTTGCCGCCTATAAGAGCCTTGAGCTCATTCGTCGCCTGCAGGACAAGGGCGCGTCCGTGCGCGCGATCCTGACCGAGGGTGGCTCACAATTCATCACACCGTTGAGCGTCTCCAGCCTGACGGGCGACAAATGTTATACGGATTTATTCTCGCTGACCGATGAAGCGGAAATGGGGCACATTCGCCTCTCGCGTGAGGCAGACCTGCTGCTGGTCTGCCCTGCAACAGCAGACCTGATGGCCAGCATGGCCCATGGTCTGGCACGCGACCTGGCCAGCACCGCCCTGTTGGCCACCGACAAGCCAGTCATGATCTGCCCAAGCATGAATGTGCAGATGTGGCAACACCCGGCAACCCAGCGCAATGTAGGAACACTGCGCAAAGACGGCATCATCCAGATAGGGCCCGAAGACGGCGACATGGCCTGCGGCGAAGTGGGCAGTGGCCGCCTGGCAGAGGTGCCCAACATAGTTGCGGCGGTAGAGGATTTTTTCAGAGCCGCTGAGGCCCAACCCCTTGCCGGTCGCCACGCTCTCGTCACCGCTGGTCCGACCTGGGAAGCCATCGACCCTGTGCGCTATATCGCCAATCATTCCTCCGGCAGGCAAGGTTATGCCATCGCCGAGGCGCTGGCACGGCTTGGCGCGCGGACAACGCTCGTCTCTGGCCCAACGAACCTGGCTGCACCCGCCGGCGTTGAAACCATCAACATTACCTCGGCCCGCGACATGGAAGCCGCCTGCCATGGCGCTTTGCCGGCAGACATCGCCATCTGTGTCGCTGCGGTGGCCGACTGGCGCGTCGACAGCGAAGCGCAAAGCAAGGTCAAGAAGGATGGCGGGGCACCCCCCAGCCTGACGCTGGTGGAAAACCCAGACATTCTGGCGGGCCTGTGCAACGCGGGCAACAAACGCCCTGCGCTGGTCATTGGTTTTGCCGCTGAGACAGACAATGTCGTCGATTACGCGACGGCCAAGCGCAAACGCAAGGGCTGCGACTGGATTGTTGCCAACGATGTTTCCCCCGCCACCGGCATTATGGGGGGCGAGAACAATCGCGTGCATCTGATCTCCGAACAGAGCTGCGAAGACTGGGCCGAAGGTGCCAAGAACGATGTTGCCCGCCAATTGGCTGACCGCATCGCCGCACATTTTGAGTCTCAAGAGGCTGCACAATGACAACCACCGTTGCCATACAGCAATTGCCGCACAGCGACGGCATGGCCCTGCCCAATTATGAGACGGCGCAGGCCGCCGGTATGGACTTGGCCGCCGCCATCGACACCACACTTACCCTGGCGCCGGGAGAACGACAGATCGTGCCCACCGGCATTGCCATTGCGCTTCCCGCCGGGCTGGAAGCTCAGGTGCGGCCCCGGTCCGGCCTGGCAGCCAAGCAGGGCGTCACCGTCTTGAATGCACCGGGCACCATTGATGCGGACTATCGCGGCGAAGTCGGGGTCATTCTCGTTAATCTTGGCCAGGACGATGTACAGATCGAACGCGGTGACCGCATTGCCCAGCTCGTCATTGCACCTGTTTTGCAAGTTGATTGGGAGCCAGTGGCGAGTTTGCCTGAAACCGTGCGCGGCACCGGCGGTTTCGGGTCAACAGGCCTAGCAGAAAGCGGGGGCGCAGGCTGATGCTGAAACTTTCCCGCAAGACGCTCTATGCCCTCGAGGCCGTGGTGGACATTGCCTATAACGCCCGGTCCGAACCGGTGCAGTCTAAGGAAATCACCCTGCGGCAGGGTATTCCCCAGCGTTATCTGGAACAGGTCATGCAGCATCTGGTCCGTGCGGGCATCCTCAAGGGGATCCGTGGACCCGGCGGCGGCTACCTGTTGGCCCGCGAACGCCGCCGGATCAGCGCGGGCGATATTGTCCGCGTTATCGGCGCATTGGAAAATGGCGGTGAACCCGGCACTTACGAAACGGATTCCAGCATTGGTCAGGAAATCGTACAACCCATTCTAGGTGAGCTGTATGACGGCATGATGGCCCAGCTCGACGACATTACCGTCGATGATCTATGCACCCGAGCAAGGGCGCAGGGGTTGAGCCGCGTTGGTGATGACCGCCTGGACTTCACCATCTAGCCCGACGCAAACCTATCCTTTAGAACCACTTTTTGGGTGAGGCGCCCTGCGTTCTCCGCTAGTCTGGTGCCCTATAGCGGGGGCCGGGATGCCGGCGCATATCATCATCAAGGGAGCGAAGCATGTCCGTTACCAAAACAGGCACACAGGGCCGCGGCAAGATTTACGATTCGATTACAGAGACTATTGGCAACACACCGATTGTGCGCCTCAACAATATTGGCGAGGCCAATGGCTGCAAGGCCAACCTGCTGGCAAAGCTGGAGTTCTTCAACCCCATCTCCTCCGTGAAGGACCGGATCGGCGTCGCCATGGTCAGCGCCATGGAAGAAGCAGGCGTGCTGGGCCCCAACACCACCGTAATTGAACCGACATCCGGCAATACGGGGATTGCACTGGCCTTTGTCTGCGCCTCTCGCGGCTATCGCCTGATACTGGTGATGCCGGAAAGCATGTCCATCGAACGCCGCAAAATGCTGCTATTGCTGGGAGCTGACCTTGAACTGACACCCGCCGCCAAGGGCATGCGCGGGGCGATTATGCGCGCTGAAGAGCTGAAAGAAGAAATTGGCGATGCCGTTATCCCGCAGCAGTTCGACAATTCGGCCAACCCTCAGATCCATCGCATCACATCGGCTGAGGAAATCTGGGCCGATACAGACGGCAAGGTGGACGCTGTAATCTCCGGCATCGGAACCGGCGGGACCATTACCGGCATCGGTGAAGTCCTGAAAGAGCGCAACCCCGACCTGCAGATGATCGCAGTAGAGCCCGAAGACAGTCCGATCCTGTCTGGCGGGGAACCGGGGCCGCACAAAATCCAGGGTATTGGCGCGGGCTTTGTACCATCGATCCTGAACACCGAAGTGATCGACGAAGTGCTGACCATCTCCAATGAGACCGCTTTCAATGTCGCCCGCGAACTGGCCCGGACAGAGGGTATTCCTGTCGGCATTTCCTCTGGCGCTGCCGTTGGGGCTGCTATTGAATATGGCTCACGCCCGGAAAACGAGAGCAAGAATGTGGTGATCATCATTCCATCCTTCGCAGAGCGCTACCTGACCACCGCTTTGTTCGACGGGCTTTAGGCGCCAGGGTGTATGGACTTTACCGACGACCAGATTGAGCGCTATGCGCGTCACATCATCCTGCGGGAAGTAGGCGGCGCCGGGCAGCAGAAGCTGCTGGGTGCCCGTGTGCTGGTCGTTGGTGCTGGTGGGCTGGGGTCGCCCCTGTTGATGTATCTGGCCTCAGCCGGGGTCGGCACCATCGGCGTTATTGATGATGATGTTGTCGACCTGTCCAACCTACAACGGCAGATCATCCATACAACGCCGGATATCGACCACCCCAAGGTAGACAGCGCAAAGCAAACCATTGAAGCACTCAACCCGGATGTGACGGTCATCTGCCACCAGGAACGCCTGACAGCAGATAACGCAATGGCGCTTATCAGCGACTACGACATCGTGGCAGATGGGTCAGATAATTTTGCGACCCGTTTTCTCGTGAATGATGCCTGCTACCTGGCGGGTAAAACGCTGGTCTTCGCGGCCATTGGCCAATTTGAAGGCCAGCTTTCCACCTTCAAGGCGCATAGCGGCGATGATGCCCCCTGCTATCGCTGCCTGTTTCCGGCCCCGCCAGCAGACGGTACAGTCCCTTCCTGCGCCGAAGCCGGTGTCTTGGGGGCTTTGGCCGGTGTGATGGGTGCCCTGCAGGGTGTTGAAGTCATAAAAGAAATTCTGGAACTGGGTGACAGCATGGCCGGACGACTGATGATCTATGATGCCTTGTCTACTCGCACGCGGACTATTCGCCTCAAACCAGACCCCGCCTGCAAGCTTTGCGGCGAGCATGCCCAGTTGACTGACCTGTCACACTTCCAGGCCGAAGACGCTGCATGAGCAGGCCGGGCCTTGCACTGATCATTCATGATGGTTCGTATGACCGGGTCCACTATGCGCTGGTGATGGCCAGTGGCGCTGCCGCCATCAATCGGGATGTCTCTATTCTGTTCGCTGGCGCAGCAACCAAGTTAATGACACAGGATGCGCCCCTGCCGGAGACGGACAAGCACTATCAGGACAAGGGTATCGCTGGTTTTGATGAATTGCTGGCTGCCTGTACAGACCTTGGGGTCACGCTGCATGTATGCGAAACGGCCCTGGTTGCCCACGACATAGACCCCGCATCGCTGCGCCAGTATTTACCCCTGAAAGGGGGTGGATATGTCGGATTTCTGGCCAGTCTTGACGACACCACCCAGCAGATCTTTATCTAGATAAGGCCCTCTAACACCCGGTCGGGCGGGGTGTGCCCGTCTGCGTGGGTGCGGATGTTGATGATGACTTTTTCACCCATTTCCACCCGGCCTTCGAGAGTGGCAGAGCCCATATGCGGCAAGAGGACCACATTTTCCATCGCCAGCATTTTCGGGTTGATGGCCGGTTCTTTTTCAAACACATCCAACCCAGCACCCGCCAGCTTGCCGTCTTCCAACATCGATACAAGCGCCTGTTCGTCAACAATCTCGCCGCGCGCCGTATTGATCAGATAGGAATCCGGCTTCATCAACCGCAGGCGACGCGCGGATAGCAGATGATAGGTCGCGGGTGTATGGGGGCAGTTGACAGAAACAATATCCATCCGCGCCAACATCTGGTCGAGGCTTTCCCAATAGGTCGCCTCAAGTTCCTGTTCAGTTACCTCACGCACCCGCTGGCGGTTGTGATAGTGGATAGACAACCCAAATGCCCGCGCCCGTCTAGCGACAGCCTGGCCAATGCGGCCCATACCAACAATGCCCAGCCGCTTGCCAGAGACACGGTGCCCCATCATGCCCGCGGGGGACCAACCCTGCCAGGTGCCGGACTGGATCATCCCCATGCCTTCTGGCATCCGGCGCACGGTGGCCAGAATGAGCGCCACGGTCATGTCGGCCGTGTCTTCCGTCAGCACGCCGGGCGTGTTGGTAACTGTGATGCCCTGCGCCTGCGCCGCCTTAATGTCGATATGGTCGGTGCCCGTGCCAAAATTGGCAATCAGCTTAAGATTGTCGCCCGCCTGCACCAGCAGCGATGCATCCAGCACATCGCTCAATGAGGGAACGAGGACATCCGCTTCTTGAAGGGCCTGGGCCAGTTGCTCGTTGGAAAAAGGGGTGTCATCGACATTCAGGCTGGTGTCGAACAGCTCCATCATCCGCGTTTCAATAGCGGCGGGGAGCTTGCGCGTCACGATCACCCGAGGTTTCGATGATGTCATGGTCTTTCCCTTAACACCCAACTGGTATGTCCGTTATATCGCGTGCGGTGCAAAGGAAACAATAGGCGGAAAGAATGGCCCCCAATCCTTGCTGCCTATTGACCAAAGCGCCCCATCGCACCTACATCTACAGGCATGATCAAACCTGTCTTCAAACCACTGATGTTGTTAGTCGCCGCCGCCGTTCTGACGACGGCAAACATACCGGTTACGGCCACCGCGCAGACAGTCGGCGAATCCGGCTTGCCGTTACCCCGCTTTGTCTCTCTGGGCGTCACCAAGGCTAATATGCGTGTCGGCCCGAAGCAGACCCATCCAATCCAGTGGGTTTATCAGAAGAAAGGGACACCGCTGGAAATTATAGAAGAATACGAAGCCTGGCGGCGGGTTCGGGATATTGACGGTACCACGGGTTGGATGCACCGCCGGCTGCTGGTGGGCAAGCGCACCGCCATCATTACTGCAGACTGGGCCAGCATTCGCACGCAGCCCGACGTAACAGCGCCGCTGACCGTCCGCGCAGAAAAAGGGGTGGCGGGTACGCTGGAAGAATGCACCCAGCGCTGGTGCCTGATCACCATTCAAGGGCGTGATGGCTGGATCGAAAAAGACCTCATCTGGGGGGTCTACCCAATTGAGGTCTTCGATTAAGTCGGAATAGTCTGAGACTAGAGATCTCTGGCAAGCTCCGCCCGGACATCCGCATTCAGCCCGGCCATATGCATGTAATTTTCATGGCGTATCGCCAACATCACCTGCGCCTCGCCGCCAGCAAAAGCCTTGGCGGCTGACTCTGTCAGCGGGAAATGAATGAAGTGCACAGCAGACGTTTTGCCGTCATCTGTGGTGCGGTCGGCATCATCTTCCGGGATGCCGGCAATTTCTTCATCGCCGACGACCAGAAAAATCTGGTCTTCAATATGGCCCATACGCGCCAGGCTGCGCGCGCGACGACCGACATCTTCAATCTCAATCATCATGGTGGCCACCAATTCGCCGCCCTGCGGTATCAGCGGGTTATAGGCTGCCAGTTCGTCGGCAATCTGTTCTTCGCCACCTTTTTCGATATAGAGCATTTCATGAATCTGAAACCACATGGTGTCGTGGTTTTCAAAATAGAACATGACATCAGGGCCAACGGCAACGCGGCGGTTCCGCTTGGTCGCCACCAGCGCCGAGCGGCGTTCAAGGCGCTCTTCAGCGTAGACCTCCATGGGCAGGATGTCGTCACGGGTGATCTGACGGGGGGATGCAGTCGTCATTCGTTCTAAACCTCAATTCCGTAGGATTTTGCCATCAGTTCAATCGGGTGCCAGGCGCGGGGGCGATCAACCCCTTCGTCTTTGGAGAGCCGCTCAATACCCTGCGACAGGTGTTCAGCTGCAAGCGGGCATTCACTGGCAACATATTCCGTGCCTTCCTTCATGGCCGCACGGGCAGCGGGCTTGCCAACCTTCAGGGCTGTTTCAAAATTGTCTTTCATTACGCCCCAAGAGCCACCATGGCCGGAGCAACGCTCAATGGCGGTAACATCTGCCCCCGGCAAAAGGTTCAGCATTTCAACTGCTTTGGGGCCCATATTCTGGGCACGCGCATGACAGGCGAGGTGCATGGCAACACCACCTTCAAGCGGTTCCAACCCATCGGCCAGGCCTTCATTGCGGGCAATATCGACAATATATTCACTGGCATCATAGGTTGCTTGAGAGAGCGTCTTGACGTTTTCATCATCGGGCACGATGAGCGGCCATTCAAACTTGAACATCAGGGTACAGGACGGCACCAGCGCCACAATGTCGTAGCCCTTTTCAACCCAGGGAACGAGTTCGGCTGATACCTCGCGGGCGTTTTCGGCAACCTGCTCCAGATTGCCCTGCTCCAATTGCGGCATGCCGCAGCAGCGTGGATAAACAACTTCAACCTCGACACCATTTTTAGCCAGGATACCTTCCATGGCGGTGCCGATATGCGGGTTGTTGTAGTTGGAGAAACAGGTGGCATAGAGCACGACTTTGCGACCGGCGGCTGGCGCCTCTGCCACAACGGGGGCAGGGTTCGCCTTGGCGCGTTTTTCGAACGTCTTGCTATTGAACTCCGGCAGGAACGCTTCCTTGTCGATACCAGCGACCTTTTCCATGATCGGACGGGTCAAGCCATTGTCTTCCTTGGACGCCCAGTTGACCAGGCTGTCCATAGCACCAAAAAGCTTGCCGTTTCTGTCGGTCTTGGACAACTGGCCGGAAACGAAGGACGTGTTGCCTTCTTTGAATTCCTTGGCGCGGTAGCGCAGCATCAAGTGCGGGAAGTCGATATTGAATTCGTGCGGCGGCACGTAAGGACACTTGGTCAGGAAGCACATGTCGCACAGCGTGCAACCGTCCACCACTGGCTTGAAGTCGTCACTGCTGACAGAGTCCAGCTCCATGGTTTCTGATTCGTCGATCAGGTCGAACAGCGTCGGGAAGGAATCGCACAGGTTAAAGCAGCGCCGACATGTGTGGCAGATATCAAAGATCCGCCGCATTTCTTCATCAAGCGCATCAGTGTCGTAGAATTCCGGATTGTGCCAATCCAGGTCGTAACGCACGGGGGCGTCGAGGCTGCCTTCACGCATGGGTTTTCCTTTACTCTGTTGCCACGATCAGTATCGCGCGGGGCCACCAAATGCCGGCGGCGGGCATAAAAAACGGGCGCACCCCGCAAACGGCGTGCGCCCGCGCATTCAAGTCCGATTAACCGTCGAGGTTATCAAGAGCCTTCTGGAAACGACCAGCGTGGGAACGCTCGGCCTTTGCCAGGGTCTCGAACCAATCGGCAATTTCGTCATGGCCTTCTTCACGAGCAGTCTTGGCCATACCCGGATACATGTCGGTGTATTCGTGGGTTTCACCGGCAATGGCGGCCTTCAGGTTATTTTCTGTAGAACCAATAGGTTCACCGGTTGCCGGATCGCCAACAGATTCCATGAATTCCAGATGACCATGAGCGTGGCCTGTTTCACCTTCAGCGGTGGAACGGAAAACCGTGGCAACATCGTTGTAGCCTTCTACATCGGCCTTCTGGGCGAAGTAGAGGTAACGGCGGTTAGCCTGGCTTTCGCCTGCAAAGGCAGCTTTGAGGTTTTCGAGTGTCTGTGAGCCTGCAAGAGACATTGTGTTCTCCTTCTTTCTTGCGTTCATCCCTGGGTCGCCGCGAAATGGGAGCTTACAAACGGCCAACCCGAATCTGATTGAATCATCTGCAAAGGACTATGCCCCGTTGTCCCGAGAGGGTCAACAGGTTTATTAAAATAATTATAAACTAACGTTTATGATATTGATTCTCAATCTTTTTCGAGTTGGATGATAACATCCACTCGACCGATTTTTGAACCGTCTGGCGCTTCCGGCAACCCACTGAGGATAATGCTGTCCTGCGGAATATCCTGCAGCTGTTCTTCATCAGCATCATAGAAATGATGATGATCATCCGTATTGGTATCGAAGTAGGTTTTGCCCGAGCCAATCACGATCTGGCGCAGCAAGCCAACATCGGTGAACTGATGCAGCGTGTTATAGACAGTAGCTAATGAGACCTTGGCACCATTCTTGAGCACATCTTCATGCAGGGCTTCTGCTGTGACGTGCCAGTCTTCACCCCGTTCAAACAACAGCTTGGACAACAGCAGGCGCTGGCGCGTCGGACGCAATCCTGCGTCCTGAATCATCTTGAGGGCCTGTGCGTAAGGGCGTGTACTCATTTCTGCTGCTAACCGTCTGTTTGATGTGGTTGCTTTTATCGACTTGAGCCGAAAAAAGTCATCAGTGCTGGTGGCAGTCTAGTCACCTGTCATGATGCGATCAACCAATTCTTTTACTGTTGGCACAAAGCCATTTGAATAGAACGGATCTTGAGAAAATCTATAGGCACCGTGGCCCGAGAAAACAAGATTGTTTTCAATATCGTCGCTATGTGACACATCCATAAGGGTTTTTTGAATACAGAAGCTACGCGGGTCTGCCTTGCGGCCGGTAGAGTTGCCTTCCTTGTCAGACCAGTTGGAAAATTTGCACTGGCTCAGGCAGCCCATGCAGTCAGCCTGGTCCTTGTGAATTTCCGCCTTCTTGTCGGGCGTCACAAAAATAAGGCTATGGTCTGGCGTCACCATGTTTTCTGTAAAACCATTGTCGATCCAACCTTCAACCAGCGAACGGTCGGCGTCGGTCAGGAAAACATCACGTTTGCGGGCGCCCAGCGAGAAGGCCACATCACGCACATCATTGGCTTCTTCCGAGAACAGCACCTGGCGCTCCACCCGCTCATCCAACTCTTGCAGGAACGGATTATGGATAGCGGAAGAATAAAACCCGGTCGGCGAATGGTTGTGTAGCCGAACGTCGCCAGGCTCCAGCGTCATGAGCCTTTTCTTCCAGGCCTCGGAAATCGGGCTTTCCTTGGTCAGCAGCGGGCGCGTCCCAAACTGGAAACTGATAAGCCCGATCTCTTCATTGTCGAGCCAATATTCAAAGTCCCGAATATGCCAGACGCCACCGGCCATAATGATGGGTACATGCTGCAGGCCTACCGCATTCATCTGTTTGCGCAGGGCAACAACACGCGGATAGGGGTCTTCGGGCTGCAGAGGATGTTCGGAGTTGGACAGGCCATTATGACCGCCCGCCTTCCAAGGGTCTTCATAGACCACGCCGCCCAGCCATTCGGCGAATTTCTTGTAGGCGCGGCGCCACAGGGCGTTGAAAGCGCGGCCGGATGAGACAATCGGGTAGTAGTGTACGCCATATTTGGCAGCAATTTCACCCAGCTTGTAGGGCATGCCGGCACCACAGGTTACGCCATGGACCAGGCCACGGGTTTTCTCCAGCACTTCGTGCAGAACCCGCTGGGCACCACCCATTTCCCAAAGGATATTGATGTGGATACGCCCTTCGCCAGAGGCCCGTTCATAGGCTTCTCGAATCTGGGTCAGGCTACCCTTGACCGCAAAATCGATCAGCTCTTCATGCCGGGCAACGCGCGTCTTGCCCTTATAAAGATGCGGCACAATGTTGCCATCCGCATCATAGAAATCCGGGTTTACACAGGAAACAGTGCCGACACCGCCAGCGGCGGCCCAGGCACCCGAGCTTAACCCCTTGGTCACAGAAATACCCTTGCCGCCTTCGATAAGGGGCAGGACTTCCTTACCGGAAATCTTGATTTCTTTAAGCGACTTCAACATTCGCCTTGGCTCTCCTGACGCACACTATTGGGCCTGTTTGCCTACAGACTCCTATATGGGCACGATAGATGATTGTGCCAGCCCCCGATTCGGAGGCTAGCACTTTTTCTGGCTGCGCGGGGACTAGTCTTCGTCGCCGCTGGTAAGCTCTTCGCCAGTTTCCTGGTCAACAACACGCATGGACAGGCGAACCTTGCCCCGCTCGTCGATTGCCAGAACCTTGACATTGACCTCGTCACCTTCGTTGATGACATCAGTCACCTTGGCAACACGGCCGTCGGTCAGCTCAGATATATGAACCAAGCCATCGCGGTTGCCGATGAAGTTCACAAAGGCACCAAAGTCGACAGTCTTGACCACTTTACCGGTGTAGATCACGCCGACTTCCGGTTCGGCGACAATGTCGTTGATCATCTGACGGGCTGTTGCAATGGCTTCAGGGTCAGATGAAGAAATCGTCACCGTACCATCGTCGTCAACGTTGATCTTGGCACCGGAGACTTCAACCATCTCGCGGATAACCTTACCGCCGGTACCGATGATGTCGCGGATCTTGTCCTTGGCGACCTTCACCGTCTCAATGCGCGGGGCATTGCCGCTCAGCTCGCTCCGGGATGATTCAATAGCCTTGGCCATTTCACCCAGAATGTGCAGACGGCCACCCTTGGCCTGTTCCAGTGCGGTGGACATGATGTCGCGGGTAATACCCGTGATTTTGATGTCCATCTGCAAGGAGGTAATACCCTCTTCCGTACCGGCAACCTTGAAGTCCATGTCACCGAGGTGATCTTCATCACCCAGGATGTCAGAGAGAACCGCGTGGCCTTCATCTTCCAGGATAAGGCCCATGGCAATACCGGAAACCGGGCGCGTAATGGGTACACCGGCATCCATCATGGCCAGCGATGAGGCACAAACTGTTGCCATCGAGCTCGACCCGTTGGATTCGGTGATCTCGGAGACCAGACGAATGGTGTAGGGGAAGGCTTCCGCATCAGGCAAAACGGCACGAACAGCGCGCCACGCCAGCTTACCGTGGCCAATTTCACGACGGCTGGTAAAGCCGGTACGACCGGTTTCACCAACGGAATATGGCGGGAAGTTATAATGCAGCATGAAGCGTTCACGATAGGTGCCGGACAGGGCGTCAATGAACTGCTCGTCGTCAGACGTCCCCAACGTGGCAACCGTCAGAGACTGTGTTTCACCGCGGGTGAAGAGGGCCGCACCATGGGTGCGCGGCAGCACGCCAACCTGTGCAACGATCGGACGGACCGTTTCCAGGTCACGGCCATCGATACGCTTGCCGGTCTTCAGGATGGAACCACGAACAACCTTTTTCTCAAGGCTCTTGAAATGCTCACCAACCTTCTGTGGGGTAATGTCGGCTTCTTCGTCTGTCAGGGCTTGAACAACAGCGTCGCGAATTTCGTTCACGCGGCCAACGCGGGCCTGCTTTTCAACGATCTGGTATGCCTCAACAACATCGGCTTCAGCCTGTTCGGCAACCTTGGCGTAAAGCGCAGGCGCGCCTTCGTCGACCGTCAGTTCCCACGGCTCTTTGGCGCACTGTTCAGCCAGGTCGATGATGGCATCGATCACCGGCGCACAATGGTCGTGACCGAACATCACAGCACCGAGCATCACATCTTCGCTCAGCTCACTTGCTTCTGACTCCACCATCAGCACAGCGTCGCGCGTGCCAGCCATGGACAGGTCCAGTTCGCTGGTTTCCAGCTCTTCAAGCGTCGGGTTGAGGATGTATTCGCCATCCGCATAACCAACACGGGCACCGGCAATCGGCCCCATGAAGGGAATGCCGGAGATGGTCAGGGCCGTACTGGCGCCAATCATGGCAACCGTGTCGGGGTCGTTTTCAAGGTCGTGGCTCAGCACCGTTACCTGCACCTGGGTTTCGTTCTTGAAACCCTTGGGGAACAGCGGGCGGATCGGCCGGTCAATCAGGCGCGACGTCAGCGTTTCTTTTTCGGTGGGGCGTGCTTCACGCTTGAAGAAACCACCGGGGATTTTACCGGCAGCATAGTATTTTTCAGAGTAGTTGACGGTCAGCGGGAAGAAGTCCAGCCCCGGCTTGGGGGCCTTGTCCGCGACGACAACGGCCAATACGACGGTTTCGCCATACTGGACGAGCACCGCACCATCAGCCTGACGAGCCACACGGCCCGTTTCGAATGAAAGCGTACGACCGCCCCATTCAATTTCTTTACGATAAATATCGAACATAGTGTTTTTCCTGTTCCGCAATCCGCCCTATGCGGATTGCCCGTTAGGTGGCCTCAATGGGCCAGTGTGGCAGACTTCAACGGCAAAAGGGGCGGTTCAGGTGAACCAACCCTGCCGGGTGCCGTCCAATTTCCACATGGGCACCAACAGAAACGCCGCCCCGGTATGGTGCGGCGTTTTCGTTCTTCATGTTATTTGCGCAGGCCAAGGCGTTGAATAAGCGACTGGTAGCGCTCATCGTCATTCGCTTTGACATAGTCAAGCAGGCGGCGACGCTGGTTCACCAGCTTCAACAGACCGCGACGCGAATGGTTATCCTTGTTATGAGACTTGAAATGCTCGGTCAGGTTCGCAATCCGTTCGGTGAGAATGGCAACCTGTACTTCAGGTGAGCCGGTATCCCCGTCGGTCGTGGCATATTCCTTAACCAGTTCCAATTTGCGCTCAGGCGTAATCGACATCGTGTACTCCAGTTCTAGAGGTTAAAGACCCTTTTGGGCCGTAGTTCACCTTCTTCCAGCCATCCCAGTGCAACCGGCTTGCCTGCGGTGGTGATCAGCACCACCCCTTCACCAAGCTGGGGCAAATGAATGGCCTGTCCGGTACGAAGGCGCTTTGCCTCGCTGTCCATTACGGCGACCTCCGGGATGTCGTCCAGGGGCGTCTCCAATGGCAGGAGGGCGTTTTCAAGCGGCGCACTATGGCTCAAAAGCTCTAGCTTATCCAGCGAAAAAGCGTCTTTTTCTGTAAAGGGGCCAACCCGTGTTCTGCGTAGGGCCGAGACATGCCCAACCGTGCCCAGCGCAAGTGCAATGTCGCGCGCCAGCGACCGCACATAAGTGCCTTTGCCGCAGTCAACTTCAAGGCTGGCCGTGTCGTCTGAAGACCCCGTCAGCCGTAGGCCATATATTTCCACGTCACGGCTCGGCAGGTCGACCTCTTCACCGGCTCGTGCCAACTTATAAGCCCGTTCCCCATCTACCTTGATGGCCGAATAGGCTGGTGGCGTCTGCTCAATGGTGCCGGTGAATTGGGGAAGCACCTGCTCGATAGCATCTGCCGTCGGGCGCAGGTCCGATTCTGCAACCGTCTCGCCTTCTGCGTCATCCGTCGATGTTTGGACGCCCCATGTGATGTCGAATGCATATGTCTTGCTGCCATCCATGGCGTAGGACACCAGCTTGGTTGCCTCACCGAACGCTACGGGCAACACGCCGGACGCCAGGGGGTCCAACGTCCCGCCGTGGCCAGCCTTGGCGGCATTGAACAGGCGGCGCGCCTTGCCAAGCGCTTGGTTGGAACTCAGCCCAAGGGGCTTGTCCAGCACCAGCCAACCGTGAATGGGGTTTCCTTTACGACGACGGGCCAAGGGGCTAGTCGTCCTCCGAAGGGGTAGGGTCTTGTTCCAGGTCGCGCTGGACAGAAGGCTGACTCAGCAGGGAATCCACATGAGCTGCGTTGTCAAACGACGGATCGATCTGAAAACTGAGGCGCGGCGTGAACTTCAGCGCCGCAGACCGGGACAATTGCCCGCGGATATAGCTGGCGCATCGGTTCAGCGCATCTTCGACCACCTGCTTGCCATCACCCCCCAGGGGCATGACCCAGGCGGTAGCATTCTTAAGGTCCGGGCTGACAGTCACTTCCGTCACCGTAATAGAAACACCAGCCAGGTCCGGGTCGCGCAGTTCACCGCGCATAAAGACGTCGGCCACGCTATGACGAATCAATTCGCCGACACGTTGCTGGCGCTGGCTGCGCGGATGACCGGACCGGTTACTCATGACATAGCCTCAGATGGAGGGCTGCTTTACAGCGAGCGCTCGCGTTCCTCAACGGTATAAATTTCGATGACATCGCCCTTCTTGATGTCGTTGAAGTCGGTCAGCGTGATACCGCATTCGGTACCGGCGTTGACTTCCTGCACTTCATCCTTGAAGCGGCGCACCGACGACACGTCGCCAGACCAGGAAACCACATCATCACGCAGCAGACGCGCCTTGGCGTCGGACCGCACAACACCATCGGTCACAATACAACCAGCGGCCTTGCCCTTACCCGCAGAGAAGACGTCCTGAACATTGGCGGTACCAATAATGGTTTCTGCAATTTCCGGCGCCAGCATGCCAGACAGGGTCGATTTTATATCGTCCACCAGGTCATAAATGACTGAATAGTAACGGATTTCTACGCCGACTTCTTCCGCCAGCGACCGGGCTTTGCCTGAGGCACGAACGTTAAAGCCCAAAATCGGCGCACCAGCTGACTGTGCCAGCGTCACGTCTGATTCAGAAATACCACCAACACCGGACAGCACAATCTTGGCCGCCACTTCATCTGTATTCAGCTGCTGCAGGGCGCCAGCCACGGCTTCTGCAGAACCATTCACGTCGGCCTTGATGACAACCGGGAATTCTTCGGCACTTTCTTCCTTCAACCGGTCCAGCATGGCTTCGAGCGATGCCCGTGGTGCAGACCTGCCCTGGGTCAGGCGTTCCTGACGCTGGCGATATTCCGAAATTTCGCGCGCCTTGTTCTCGCCATCAACAACGGCAAAATCGTCACCGGCTGACGGGGTGCCGTTCAGGCCCAATACTTCAACAGGCTGTGACGGCAAAGCTTCTTTCACCTGGCGACCTCGGTCATCCATCATCGCGCGGACACGACCCCATTGAGAGCCTGAGACAAAAACATCACCCACACGCAGGGTTCCGCGTGTAATCAACACCGTTGCAACAGACCCGCGACCCTTGTCGAGCTGTGATTCAACAACCACACCTTCAGCAGCCCGGTCGGGGTTCGCCTTCAGCTCCAGCAATTCTGCCTGCAGGGTGATCGCCTCTTCCAACTTGTCGAGATTCGTCCCCTTAAGGGCAGATACTTCAATATTCAGCACATCGCCGCCCATTTCCTCGACGATGATTTCATGCTGCAGCAATTCCTGGCGAACGCGATCCGGGTTAGCCCCTTCGCGGTCCATCTTGTTAATGGCGACAATGATGGGCACTTCGGCAGCCTTGGCATGCTGAATAGCTTCAATCGTCTGCGGCATAATGCCATCATCAGCCGCCACCACCAGCACCACAATATCGGTGGATTGCGCACCACGGGCACGCATGGCCGTAAAGGCAGCATGACCCGGCGTGTCGAGGAAGGTGATCTTCGCGCCACTGGCCAACTGCACCTGATAAGCACCAATATGCTGGGTGATGCCACCGGCTTCGCCAGCAACAACATCGGTCGACCGCAGGGCATCGAGCAGAGATGTCTTACCATGGTCAACATGACCCATCACCGTCACGACCGGTGCACGCGGCAGCAAATCATCAGCGGCGTCTTCACCGGCAAACAGTTCGCTTTCAACGTCAGCTTCGGTAACACGGGTCACCTTATGGCCCAGCTCGGTCACAATAAGTTCTGCCGTATCAGCGTCGATCACGTCATTGACCGTAACCATGATGCCATTCTTCATGAGTTCCCGGACAACATCATTGCCACGCACCGACATACGGTTCGCCAGCTCTGCAACCGAGATTTCTTCAGGGACCACAACATCACGGGTAATCTTGGCCGGCGTGTCCTTGGTGGCCCGCATGGCCTGCTTCTGCTTTTCGCGCGCACGACGAACAGCAGCCAGTGAACGCTGCCGCTCTTCCGCACCATCATCAAGCGCGCGGGCAATCGTCAGTTTGCTTTCACGACGACGCGATTCACCACGCGTGCTCGGGCGCTGTTTCGGGCGCTCAACAGCCCGCATCTTACGGGGTTCTTCCGCTGCCTTGCCGCCGTCGCGACGGGCACGGGGGCCGTCTTCTTTTGCGCTGGGCTGCGCGGCCGCTTTGGCTTCTTTGGCCTGGGCCTGTGCAGCCGCTTCTGCAGCCTCTGCCTCTGCCTTTTTACGAGCCTCTTCTTCCTCAGCCGCCCGCTTGGCATCTTCTTCCGCTCGCAGGGCAGCCTCTGCTTCTTCTTTCTGGCGCCGTTCGGCTTCTCCAGCTTCGCGCTTGGCGGCTTCTTCAGCTTCGCGCTCAGCGCGTTCGGCCTCTTCCTTCTGGCGGACAACGGCCTGCTTGCGCGCTGCGTCCAAGACGCGGGCACGCACAGCACGTTCTTCTTCCGTCAGATGGCTGGGCGCTTCTGCCGCTTCAGGCCTCTCTACAACAGGGGCTTCAGGTTCCTGTACAGGAGTTTCCTGTTCTTCAACGATAGGCTCTGCAGGGGTATCAACATTAATGATGCGGCGGCGCTTTTTCTCCACCACGACAGATTTGTTGCGACCATGAGACAGGCTCTGACGCACCTGGCCGGCATCAACAGACTTCTTCAGTTGAAGGGTCTTACGCCCGGACAGGGTGAGCTTTTTTTCGCTCTTATCAGTGCTATCAGTCATTCTTTCTTCACCTTCGTTCTACGCTTGGCTTTGCCCGGGAACCGAGGTCGGTAACCCATAGCCGGCCAAACGCTGCGCCTGTTGTACAAGGCGACGGGCCAAACCGCCATCTTTTAGTGCTACATGCACCACATTCTGTTGCCCCAGTGCCTGGCTTAATTCGGCAGAGGAAAACAGCTCAAAAACGGGGATTTCACCCGCCAGTCTTTGTAATTTTTCACGCCCGTCTGCACTGGCATCAGCTGCACAGAGCAACACCGTCGCCCGACCGCTTTTCAACCAGGCTTTGACCTTTTCAAACCCGTTGACCAGATCGCCGGACTTGCGGGCCAGGCCCAGACAGTTGAGGCACGCCTGCCGTAGCAACTGGTCGACCAGGTCTGGCAGGTCAGCATCAGCTTTGGCATTGGCGCGGGCAGCACGGGCAAACAGACCTTTTTCGCAGGCCAGCTCAACAGCATCACGAGACGCCGAAACCCAGAGGCCACGGCCGGGCAATTTGCCCGCTATATCAGGGACAACCTGTTGGTCAGGCCCGAGAATAAAGCGCACGAGCTCGCCCTGCGGTTTTGTATCACCGCTGACAAGACACCGACGGGTCGGTGTATGGGACGAATCCACCTTGTGCACTCTTGTCTCATCCTTATTCGGTTTCGGCTTCAGCCGGTGCGTCAGCCTCTGCTGCCGCGGGGGCGTCGCCTTCTTCGTCTTCGAACCAGTGGGCACGGGCCGCCATGATGACAGCATTGGCCTCGTCTTCCGTTAGTTCGTACTGACGCAGAATGCCTTCTTCGGGGTCATTCAGCTCGTCGCTGGCCAGGTCACCCAGGTCATCCAGCGTCTTGATACCGGCATTGCCCAGCACCACAAGCATTTCAGGCGACAGACCTTCAATGGCAGCAACATCGTCTTCAACGCCAAGGCCGCGGCGTTCTTCGTCAAACTGCGCATCACGCTGAGCCAGCGCGGCGACCGCACGGGCCTGCAGCTCTTCGGCAATTTCTTCGTCAAAGCCTTCGATCATGGCAATTTCGTCGAGCGGGACAAACGCTACTTCTTCAAGGCGGGTAAAGCCTTCAGCCACCAAAAGCTGGCCAATGGTTTCTTCCACGTCGAGCGATTCGGTGAACATGGTTGAGCGTTCAATAAACTCAGCCTGGCGACGTTCTGATTCTTCAGCTTCCGTCAGGATGTCGATCGTCCAGCCGGTCAGCTGCGAGGCCAAACGCACATTTTGGCCACGGCGACCAATGGCAAGGCTCAGCTGGTCATCGGGGACAACCACTTCAATACGGGCATTGTCTTCATCCAGCACGACCTTCTGCACTTCAGCAGGGGCCAGCGCATTCACGATGAAGGTCGCCGCATCGGGCGACCACTGGATGATGTCAATCTTTTCACCCTGCAGTTCGTTGACAACGGCCTGCACACGGCTGCCGCGCATACCCACACAGGCGCCAACGGGGTCAATGCCCGGGTCGCTGGAGGTCACCGCAATCTTGGCACGACTGCCCGGGTCACGGGCAACGGAGCGAATGTCGATGACGCCATCATAGATTTCCGGCACTTCCTGGGCGAACAACGCCGACATGAATTCCGGGCGCGAGCGAGACAGGAAGATCTGCGGGCCACGTGGTTCACTGCGCACGTCAAAGATAAAGGCACGAACCCGGTCACCGGTGCGCAAGTTTTCGCGGGGAATGCCCTCGTCACGGCGGATAATGGCTTCAGCGCGACCCAGATCGACAATCACATTGCCATATTCAACGCGCTTGACGATGCCATTGGTGATCTCATTGGCACGGTCTTTATATTCTTCGTACTGGCGTTCACGCTCGGCATCCCGCACCTTCTGGGTGATGACCTGCTTTGCGGTCTGGGCGGCAATACGCCCAAAGTCCATCGGCGGCAGTTCTTCACGCAGTTCTGACCCCACTTCCAGGTTCAGCTCCGGATAGGCTTTTTGCGCGTCAGCGAGCAACAGCTCAGCCGTTTCGTTTTCGATTTCTTCAACAACCGTGGTGACACGGAACAATTTAATGTCACCGTTCTGGCGGTCGATGATCGTACGGATGTCGTGTTCGGCACCATACCGGGACCGGGCAGCTTTCTGGATGGCTTCTTCCATCGCTTCAAGCACCAGTTCCTTGTCGATCAGCTTTTCACGGGCAACGGCGTCTGCTACCTGCAAAAGTTCTAGCCTGTTGGCACTGACAGCACTGGACATGTGGCGTACTCCTTTAGTCTTGCTGTGCCTGTTCGGCCCGCGCGGCTTCTGCAGCCAGGTGGGCGTCAATCAATTCATCGGTCAGAATCAGCTTGGCATTGGCGATATCACCAAATGCGAGTGCAAATTCTCCCTGGTCATTTGCCAGGCGGACGGTGTCATCCGTTACGCCTATCAAATGGCCCCGAAACTTACGCTGCCCCTCGATATGGGACTGCAACACGATGCGGGCCTCGAAACCTGCAAAGCGTTCAAAATCCTTCGGCCGGACAAGCGGCCGGTCAATCCCGGGTGAACTGACCTCGAGGTTATATTCATCGGGAATAGGGTCCTCGACATCGAGAATGGCGGAGATAGCCCGGCTTAGATCGGCGCAGTCATCAATTGTCATGCTGCCATCGGGCCGTTCAGCCATAATCTGCAACACTGTTTCCACATCGCCGGTAAAGGCCACGCGAACGAGGTTAAAACCCATCGCTTCCACGGTGGGTTCAATCAATGCCTGCACTGGTGTAGCCAGATTTGCCATTCTACCTTCGTCGTTTGCTGCGCTCGACTCCAACGCCTGAACGCTGGAGCCCAAATACAAAAAGAGCGGGCCGCGGCCCACTCTGCCAATTTTTAGCGGGTCACCCCGCCAACTATGTCAAGAGAGCGCGCTTTATATCACAAACATCTGAAAATTCAAGGCGTATCGCTGCTAGACCCGCGTGTATCGCAGGTAAATCGACGAGCGGCCTTCGCGCACGGCTTTGGCTTCGTACCGCGTCTGGGGCCAGTCATCAGGCCGCACGCGCCAGTCCCCCGGGCATTCGGCCTGCCATTCAAAGTCTGTGCGCTGCACCATATGACGCAGGATCCAATTGCCATAATCCGTGTGATCGGTCCCGATCCTCAACTCTCCGCCAATTCTTAGCGCTCGGCTAATCAGGTCGAGATTTTCCGGGCGGATGAAACGCCGCTTATGGTGGCGGGATTTCGGCCAGGGGTCCGGAAACAGCACAAAGACGCGGGACGATGACCCTGGCGCCAGGGCTGCCAGCAACAAAGCGGCATCATCATCATAGAGGCGAACATTCGCTAGTTCTTCGTCATCAATGACACCAAGCAGTGCCGCCAAACCATTGATGAAGGGTTCCACACCAATAATGCCCACATCCGGGTTGGTGCGGGCCTGATGCGCCAGGTGCTCACCTTTGCCGAAACCAATCTCAAGCCAGGCTTCCTTTTTGGTGCCAGGAAAAAGTGTAAGGGGGTCCAGCCCATTGGCCTGTTCCGCAACGGGCACCAACAGGTCCGGAAGAACATCGTCCACCAATGCCTGTCGTCCAGCCCGTAGCGGCTTGCCCCGACGGCGACCATAGAGGCGCCGTTCTTTATGATCTTCTGATTGGGTCACAACGCCTTAGGAAACAGCCCGTTGCAGGGACCCAACCAAGTCAGTCTTTTCCCAAGAAAAACCGCCGTCGGCCTCAGGGTCACGACCGAAATGGCCATAAGCAGCGGTCCGCGCATAAATTGGCCGGTTCAGGGAAAGATGTTCACGAATACCCTGCGGCGTCAGGTCCATAATATCGGCCAACACTTTCTCCAGCATGGCTTCATCAACCTGGCCCGTACCCTGTGTATCAACATAGAGCGATAGCGGTTTAGCAACGCCGATCGCATAGGACAGCTGGATGGTACACTTGTCGGCAAGACCTGCAGCAACAACGTTTTTGGCCAGATAGCGTGACGCATAAGCGGCTGACCGGTCGACTTTTGTGGGATCTTTACCGGAGAAAGCACCGCCGCCATGGGGGGCCGCCCCGCCATAGGTGTCGACAATAATCTTGCGGCCCGTCAGGCCTGTATCGCCTTCCGGCCCGCCAATGACAAAGCGACCGGTCGGGTTGATGTGAAATTCGGTTTCATTGCTGATCCAGCCATCGGGCAGGGCGTCGGTAATATAGGGGCGCACCAGTGCCTCTACATCTGCAGAGGACATGGCTTCATCATGCTGGGTCGATAGAACGATCGATTCTGCACCAACAGGGGCACCATTTTGATAGCGAACGGTAACCTGGCTTTTTGAATCCGGCCCCAGACCGGCTGCACGACCATCGTGCCGGGCAGCAGCCAGATCAGCAAGGATACGATGCGAATAATAAATAGGGGCGGGCATCAACCCGTCAGTTTCGCGGCAGGCATAACCAAACATGATCCCCTGGTCACCAGCGCCTTCGGCTTTGTCGTCAGCGGCATCAACGCCCTGCGCAATGTCTGCTGACTGGCCATGGACCAGTACTTCAACATCTGCATCGCGCCAATGAAAGCCACTTTGCTCATAGCCGATCTGACGGATTCGCTCGCGCGCCACCTCTTCCAAAGAAGCCAGCACGTGGTCGGGGCCCCGCACTTCACCGGCCAGCACAACCTTCTGAGTCGTTACCAAAGTTTCTAAAGCAACACGGGCCTGCGGGTCAGCAGCGAGGTAGGCATCTAACACTGAATCGGAAATAAGATCACACACCTTGTCAGGGTGACCTTCAGAAACAGATTCGCTGGTAAAAACAAAGTCCTGCCGCGCCACGACATTCTCTCCTGCAATCGATTGTGCTGCCGGGCGAACAGGTACAGAAAAAGGCTTAATTCAACCGACCACACGCCTGCAGATGGGCCACGTGTATATCAGCACGCCCCACACCGAACAAGCATAAAGATTTCTTTATATAACAAACCCTACATGTATCGAGTTTGCCTCAGCCAACCGTGGGCACTAACCCTTACCGTCGGCAGCCAGCGCCTTGGCCAGATCGATGACACCCTGCCGGGCCTTGTCGCCAGGGATGCGCCGGAACGCCTGCACCAGCTTCATGACTTCGCGGGTCATTTCCTTTTCAGGGTCGAACTCAGCCTGTTCTGCATCTGACATGCCAGGGATCGGCGCATTCTTGTTGAGCGACAGCCCTTCAAAGAAATGGTTGGGCCCGACATCCAAAATACGGCAGAGCTGGAACAGACGGCTGGCCCCAATACGGTTGGCCCCTCGCTCATACTTCTGAACCTGCTGAAAGGTCAGGCCCAACTCACGGCCCAGCTTTTCCTGCGTAATGCCGAGCACAGAACGCCGCTCGCGCAACTTTTTACCGACATGAACATCGACAGGGTTGGGTTTATGTTCCACCCGACTTCTCCCCGAATAATTGGTTATCTCGCCGTGGCGGCAGCATAACCATACACTTTAGATGGTACTAAATATTTCGATATCCGACTATCATCGAACACAACCTAGCATTAGGCCCCGAAACACCCAAACACAAGGCCAATATGGGGTTATTCAGCCCGGCCCGACGTCAGTTTTCCTGCCAGAAAACCGGTAACAACAACCAGAAGTACCAATACCCAGATCACGGAATTACCATATCGGCCATAGAATGTTGGGCTCGCCGTGGCCACGGGTAGCAACCCGTCGACGGTGCCGCTTTTGCCAAGCCCAAGCTGGGAGATGACACGGCCCTGCGCATCGATAATCGCTGAAATGCCGGTGCCGGCGGCCCGCAGCATGGGCAAGCCTTCCTCAATGGCCCTGAAGCGGGTGATCATCAGGTGCTGGTAGGGACCCGAAGTTTCTCCATACCAGGCATCATTGGTCACATTCAGCAGAAAGCCCGGGCGCTTTTCTGGCACAACCACGGCACCGGGGAAAATGACCTCGTAACAAATCAGCGGGCTCATGGATGGCATGCCGGCAAGGGGCAGGGTGGCAGCGCCCCTACCCGGCGAAAAGTCACCCGCTCCCTCTACCAGTTTCTCGACACCCAGCCACTCCAGCACCCCCTTGAGCGGTACATATTCACCAAATGGCACCAGATGAAACTTGTCGAAGGTTTCTATAACCCGACCAAAATCATCAACCACGATCATGCTGTTAAAGAATCGTCGCGACCGGTCGGGCAGGATTTCACGACGCGGCACGCCGCTTATCACATATCCCCCCGGTCGAACGATACGGCCCATCATCACGGTCTTGGCGGGCTCTTCGTCCAGATAATACGGCACAGCGGTTTCCGGCCAGACCAGCAGATCGAACCCCTCGCCTTCATTCTTCTCTGACAAAACCAGATGCTGTTCAAAGTTCTGAGCCCGCAGGTCGGCCCGCCACTTGTCGCGCTGGTTGATATTGGCCTGGACAATACGCACACGAATGTCGTGATAGGCGGTTTCCCCCGCTGTTGCCAGGTGGGCAAAACCGTAACCGGCCACAGAGACCAAAATCAGCGCCCCCAGGACCAAAGGCATCAGTCGATGGAACCAACCCCGCGGGCTGAACAGGCAGACGGCCAGAGCGGTGGCAAAAACGGTCAGTAAAGACAGGCCATAGGTCCCTACCAGGGACACCGCTTGCGGCATATAGTCTGAGAAGGCCCAAACATAGCCCATCAGGTTCCACGGAAAGCCGGTAAACAAATACCCGCGCAGCATTTCTGCAGCGAGCCACAACAGGGAAAACAAGGCGACGGATGCAATATCCCGGCTTTCAACCACCCCCCGGCTACGCAGCCACCCAGCCAGAACCCAATAGCCCAACAGGGCCAGCGCGGGGTAAAATGCCATGGACAGCGGCAGCAAAATTGCCAGTTGCGGCGGCGCACCTGCAATCTCCAGCGCATTGCCAACCCAGTACAGACCGGCAAGCATGTGCCCGGCACCAAACAGCCACCCCAGCCGCAGAACACGAGACCACTTCTGCGCTGCGTCGACCAATACCAGCATAACCGGCCAGGCAATCAACAACAGCGGCACGGCATAGACAGGCGGCAGGGCAAGTGTCGTAAACAGACCGGCCAGAACGGCAAACAGCGCCTGTAACCAACGGTTTTGTTGGGTCAGCCAATCTGCAATGCGGGACATGGCTAGCCCTGGCCTGAAGCACGCGGCAGGCGCACACGCAGCTTCTTCAGGCGGCGTGCATCGGCGTCGACCACCTCGAACTCTACGCCACTGTCATGGGTGACAACTTCGCCCCGAACCGGCACGCGCCCCGCGAGGGTAAAAACAAGCCCACCCACTGAGTCGACTTCTTCATCCCGATCATCCGGCAGAATATCGGTCTCAATCATGGCTTCCAGCTCGGTGACCAGGGCGCGGGCATCAACATCCAACGCACTATTTCTGCGGCGTCTGATCAGCGGTCCGGACTGCTCGTCATGCTCATCTTCGATTTCGCCAACGATTTGTTCGATCAGGTCTTCAATGGTTACCAGACCATCGGTGCCACCATATTCATCAATGACCAGTGCCATATGGGTCCGGTTGATCCGCATATTCAACAACAGGTCGACCACCGCCATGGAAGGCGGCACAAACAATACCCGCCGCTTGATATCTGCAATGCGGGGACGCTCTCCATCATCGTGGCCTGCCATGGCCGCCACCACGTCCTTGATGTGCACCATACCAACAATTTCATCCATCGATTCGCGATAGAGCGGCAGTCGTGAATGTGTCGCCTGACGAAAGACCTGCACCATTTCGTCAAAACTCATGGCAATATCGATCGCCACAATATCTGCTCGCGGCACCATGACGTCGCTGATCTTGAGTTCCCGCAGTGAGACAATATTGAGCAACATGACACGCTCTTCACGTGTCAGGTCACCCGTGTCGTCACCATGTTCTTCGATCACATCTTCAAGAGATTCGCGCAGGGACGGTTCACGCCCGCGCAGGGCTGTTACAAGTGAAGCCGCCCAGCGACTAAACGCTGAGTCGGATTCAGATGGCGGTAAGTCGCCCGCCGGGCTGTCAGAGTGAGACGCCATTACTCCAGCTCATAGGGGTTGGCTATGCCCATACCCGCAAGAATATCAATTTCGAGACGCTCCATTCGAACGGCCTCTTCCTTCGATTCGTGATCATACCCCAAGAGATGCAAAAGCCCATGCACCAATAAGTGGGAAAAATGATCGCCAACATTTTTTCCCTGCTCTGCCGCTTCCTGCCGGACGACGGTGCAAGACAACGCCAAATCACCCAGATGAGCAGGGCCGCCATCTGGCAGGTCGGGCATGCCGGGCGGCAGTGGAGGCGCGGGAAAAGACAGCACATTAGTGGGCTTGTCCTTGCCGCGAAACCTCGTGTTCAGGTCCTGCAAGGCGGCATTGTCGTCAAGCAATACGGCCAGCGATCTGTTTTCCTGATCAATGGCAGCGCTGGCAGCAACCAGTGTTTTGAGACAATGATTCTCAACGTCAGGCACAAGGTCCCGCCATTCTTCGGCCGCCACACTTATATCTGCTGAAAGCATGATCAGTCGTCGGAAGACCCAGCGTCGCTGCTGTCTGCCTGTTTGTCCTTGCGCTTCTTGCGGGCCTTGCGAATGCGGTCGTCGCGGGCGTTATAGGCATGCACCATCTTGGTCACCAGTGGATGGCGAACAACATCTGCCTCGCCAAACTCGACGAGTGAAATACCGTCCAGCTTGGCCAGAATATCAATGGCATCATAAAGTCCTGAACGCTCCCCCGACGGCAGGTCAACCTGACTGGGGTCACCCGCCACGACCATGCGCGAGTTTTCACCCAGGCGCGTGAGGAACATCTTCATCTGCATCGCGGTGGTATTCTGCGCTTCATCAAGAATGATGAAGGCGTTCGACAAAGTCCGCCCCCGCATGAAACCCAAGGGGGCCACTTCAATCGTGCCGTTCAATAACTGCTTCTCGACCTGTTCGTCCGGCAACATGTCATGCAGAGCATCATAGAGTGGCCGCAGATAGGGGTCGATTTTCTCCCGCATATCACCGGGCAGGAAACCAATGCTTTCGCCGGCCTCGACCGCCGGGCGCGACAGGATCAACCGGTCAACTGTGCCGTCGAGCAGCATATTGACCGCCATCGCCACCGCCAGATAGGTCTTGCCGGTACCTGCTGGGCCAGAGGCAAAAACCAACTGGTTCTCCCGGATTTGCTCGATATATTCAGCCTGCTGCATGCTGCGCGGCGTAATTTTGCGGCGCTTGGTGTGAATGGAATAACCATTACGACCACGGGCCATATCGTCGCCTTCGCGCGGGTTGGCCTTTACCAGACGAATAGCGCCTTCCACCTCACCGGGATCGACACTCATGCCGTCGCGCAGGCGGGCATATAGCAGCTTGAGCACATCCTGCGCGAGACGCGCATTATGCAATTCGCCCGCAATGGACACCCGGTTACCACGGGAGGAAAGACTAACTTCCAGCCTGTCTTCTATCAGGGTCAGGTGACTGTCATGCTCGCCATAGAGGTCGGGCAGAAATGCGTGGTTTTCAAAGTCCAGCACGATCGGGCCATGATTCTTCTTCTTGGTCACGCTTTAGCACCCCCCGCTGCATATGAGTGAACCCGGGCAATCATGAAGCAACGGCTTCCCTGTCCGTATCAACGGAAGAAACAAGACGCCCAGCCAGGCTAATTGCATGCAGGCCGGTGATTTCGACCTGTGCTTCCATGCCCGCGCTGGCGCCAGCCGCCGCTGCGCCATCGACGGCAACCGCCTGCATATAGGGACTGCGACCAACCCACTGGCCTTCATGGCGACCCGGTTTTTCAAACAACACAGGCAGCACTTTACCAACCGTGGCTTCATTGAAGGCATTCTGCTGCAGTCGCAATTCATCCTGCAGAATAGAAAGACGGCGTGTTTTGACGTCCTCGGCCACCTGGTCTGTCAGCTCAGCCGCGGGCGTTCCCGGGCGCGGGCTATATTTGAACGAATAGGCTTGCGCGTAGGTAATGTCGCGGACCAGATCCATCGTGTGGTCAAAATCACGATCCGTCTCACCAGGAAAACCGACAATAAAGTCGCTTGAGAGAGCCAGGTCCGGTCGTGCCGCGCGCAGCCGCGCAACAATGGCGCGGTAGTCATCGGCAGTATGCTTGCGATTCATCGCTTCCAGAATACGGTCGGACCCGCTTTGAACCGGCAGGTGCAGATAGGGCATGATCTTTTCAATATCGCCATGGGCCGCAATCAGAGCATCGTCAACGTCGCGCGGGTGCGATGTTGTATAGCGAATGCGCGACAGGCCATCGAGGTCAGCCAACTGCGTCATCAACTCACCCAGCCTGGCAGGCTGGCCGCTGCCATCATCACCGGCATAGGCATTCACATTCTGACCCAACAGGGTGATATCGGCGGCCCCGGCTGCAACAAGGCGGCGCGCCTCTGCAATAATCTCTGACACGGGGCGGGAATGTTCTGCCCCGCGTGTATAGGGTACAACACAGAAGGTGCAGAATTTGTCACACCCTTCCTGAATGGTCAGAAAAGCACTAACCCCGTTTTGCGACGTTTGCGCAGGCAAGCGGTCGAACTTGTCCTGGGAGGCAAAGTCCATGGCGACCGGGCGGGCGGATGGCTTGTTATTCTTGGCCAGTTTGGCCTTTTCAATCAGCTCTGGCAGGGCCTGGTAGGACTGGGGGCCAAACACCATGTCGACAGCGGGCGCCCGCCGCATGATCTCTTCACCCTGGGCCTGGGCAACACAACCGCCAATGGCAATCATCATCTCTTCGCCATTCTGTTGGCGATGGTCCTTCATCAGCCGCAGACGACCAATTTCGGAATAGACCTTTTCGGCCGCTTTTTCCCGAATATGACACGTATTCAGGATGACAAGGTCCGCGTCCTTGGGATTATCCGTGGTTTCATAGCCCAACGGCACAAGAATATCGGCCATGCGCGATGAATCATATTCATTCATCTGGCAACCGTAGGTCTTGATGTGAAGGCGCTTAGCCATGGATGGGCACTTTCTTCCTGATCATTCCGCCAATTTCGGCGGCGCACCCTAACAATACCCGACCGGGAGTCAAGCAATGGGAGGATTGCCGCTTCGGCTCAGGCAGCCGCTGCATGGCTTGCTCCTGCCAGTTTTTGTTCGACCCCGACGGCGATCACCTCATGGCAGTGACGACACATGGCCTTTCTGGATTTGAATTCTGCCGAAGACACTGGCTCATGAAATTCAATCGCAACGCCAATTCGCCCAAGCTGCAGAAAGTCCCAAAAATGGGGGGCAAGATCCATATCGCCATACCAACCGATAAATGGTCGGTAGTGGCGCGTCAGCGGCATACCATTGATTGTCTTATACCGGATCGACATAGGTTGGATCAGCAACGGGTCATCACCCGGCCAACGTTCAGCCACGGCAAACAAGCTGCTTTTGAAGGGCAGCACCTTGGTACCATCTGTGCTCGTGCCTTCGGGAAACAGGATCAGTCGGTCATCTTCCAGCAACCGTTCCGTCAGCTGGTCGAGCTGTCGGCCAGACCGCACCCGGTTGTCCCGGTCTACAAACACTGTCTGCTGCAGCGTCGACAGATAACCAAAGATGGGCCAGCCTTCCAGGTCACCGCGCGCGACAAATGAGCCGCGCAGCACAGCGCCAAAAACGAAAATATCGAGCCAGGATATGTGGTTGGAAATATAGAGCACCGGCGCGCCTTTATAGGGCACCCCTTTCATGGTGATCCGCACATCGAAAAGCCAGCTTAGCGTGGCAAAAAACCACCGCGGTGCAATTTCCGCCTTCTTGCCCCCAAAAGGAATCATGATGGCCTGTGTCGGTATGATCAGCAGCACACAGACCAGTAACCCCAACAGGCTGACGCACGCACGCAGCCTGGTCAAGAAAAGCACCGTTTAAGCTGGCACCCGAGACCTGTCACGCGGGTGTTTCCCCATCGTCAATCTTGACCGCATACAGCTCCAGCCGATGGTCAACCAGCTTGTAACCCAATCTGCGAGCGATCTCCTGCTGGAGATCTTCAATTTCATCATTATTGAATTCGATCACTTTACCGGTCTGTACATCGATAAGGTGATCATGATGATCATCGGTCCGTTCTTCATAGCGGGCACGGCCATCGCCAAAGTCGTGACGATCGAGGATGCCTGCTTCATCAAACAGGCGCACCGTACGATAAACTGTGGCAATGCTGATTTTCGGGTCAATCTTCGCTGCCCGTTCAAACACCTCTTCCACATCCGGATGATCGGTGGCCACAGACAATACGCGCGCGATAACCCGACGCTGGTCGGTCATGCGCATTCCCTTCTCAATACAGAGGCGTTCTAGTCTGTCTGGCATGGGGCAGAGTGTAACGGGTTTTTGGCCTGATGAGAATGCCTTTCAGAAGGCCCCTCAACAGCTTTCGCCTATTTTTTTCCACGTTTGCCGCGCTGCGTACCCAGACCAATTTGCTTGGCCAGGTTGCGGCGCTGGTTGGCATAGTTCGGCGCGACCATCGGATAATCCGCAGGCAGGCCCCAGCGTTCGCGGTATTCTTCGGGGGTCATGCCATAGGCCGTACGCAGATGACGCTTGAGCATTTTAAGCTTCTTGCCATCTTCAAGACAGATAATGTGGTCAGGTGTAATTGAACGGCGGATTGGCACAGCAGGCTTCGGACGCTCTACAACCGGCTCTGCCGCTTTCGAGCCCAGCTTGTCCAAAGAATTATAGACCTGCTCTATAAGTGCGGGCAAATCTTCCATCGCCACGCTGTTATTTGACACGTGAGAGGAAACAATATCAGAGGTCAGTGCAAGTAGTTCTGCCCGTTCAACGTAATCCTGTTCTTTTTCATCCATGACATTTTCCGCCAATCAGTATTGAAATATCGTTGACTCCGAGTCTATATCGTTTACATGCGAATACGCCAATAGTAATGCACGTACCGTTTGGACAAGTAAAGTTCGGTTGGATACATGAAACATGAGCTGGATATTACAAAATATCTTTGTCCCATGACCTTTGTCCGGACGCGTTTATTCATGGAAAAGTGCACCCCTGGTGATCAGGTCACTATCTTGATGCAGGGCGAAGAACCATTACAAAACCTGCCCAAAGCCATTGAAGAGTCTGGCCATCAAGTACTGTCACTTATGGCGGCTTCATCCGCCGACGGGGTTCACACGCTGCAGATGCAGGTAGGGCCCGGATAGGTTAAAGCGGGCTGCGCATCGTACGGGCATTCACCCGCTGATTGTCCAGGCGGGTGTAATAGTCGGGGCGGGTGCCAACCTGGTCGAAGCCCATTTCGCAATAGAGCCGGTAAGCACCCGGGTTGTCTTCAGCGACCTCCAGGAACATCTGTTTAGCGCCGATGGCTAACGCACCCTGCTTTGCTTGCAGGATCAATGCCTGGGCAATACCGCGACGCTGATAGGCCGGCATCACGCCAAGGCTTAACAGCTCAGATTCCTGGGCCCTGACCCGAACGGCCGCAAAGCCAACTGGCGTTTCATCTTCCGCCTCATCAATCGCAACCAGACAAAAGCACCCGGCAGAATTCAACACATCAGAGAATGCCCGTTCGCTCCAGGTTTCATCACCGGGGCGGTGAAACGCTGCAGCATGCAGGCGGGCCAATAACGGGGCCATAGCCACGCCGGCGCGGTCATATCGCATTTTGATGGGTGCCTGCACAGACATCACGCACCAACCTCTTTACCGCCAGGCAATTTGGCATCAGGCGCGCGTAGGTACAGAGGCTCAGGAACACTATCTGGCACGGGGCGAGCGGCAGCCATGCCAGCCAGAACACAGGCATCCAGTCTCGTATAGCCTTCCAGTACTTGTATTGTGGCGGGGGTTTCGACCAAACCGACGCCGTTACCAGCTGCAACGCCGGATGTGCCTGACAGCAGACCGCTAGCGACCTCGTAAGAACAGGCAACCGGCTCACTCAAAGGTGCAACATCACTTTCCCCCAATGGCCGAAAAGACTGGCAATAGACTTCTTTGCGACGGGCATCGAAACAGATGTGAATATCTGTGGCCGATGGATGGTCATTGGCAACCTGCCGGGCCATGACTTCAAGCGTCGAGGCGCCCACCAGAGGCACATCGGCTGCAAGAGACATTGCACGCGCCGTGGCAACACCGATTCGCATACCCGTAAAGGTGCCCGGCCCGACAGTGACCGCTATGCGGTCGATATCAGTATAGGCCTTGCCTGCTTCTGCCAGGACTTTGTCCACCATAGGAACCAGACGTTCCGCCAGGCTTTTGGCGTTGGGTTCGTCGCAGGTTGCCAGCACGGCACCATTGCTGACCAACGCTACCGATCCAGCCGATAGCGCTGTATCAAATGCCAGGATGTTCATGACAGGAAGCGCCGATTGCGCCTAAAGGATAGAACAGAACTTGTCGAAGTCTGGTCGCGGGCTGCGTCCAAACAAACCTTCCGGGTCGCCATAGCCCAGACCACAGAGGAAGTTGGCCGTTATCTGCCCACCGGGGAAATAGGCCGCTTCAACCGCTGCCGGATCAAAGCCCGAAAGGGGTCCGCAATCCAACCCAAGCGAACGGGCGGCCATCATCAAATAAGCACCCTGCAAGGTGCTGTTGCGGAAGGCTGTGGCCTCAGCCACATCCGGCGCGTCAGCAAACCAGCTGCGGGCTGTTTCATCATGCGGGAACAGTTCGGGCAAATGGTCGAAGAATTTGGTGTCGTACCCCATGATCGCAACCGCGCCCGCTGTACGAACCTTCTCGATATTGCCGTCCATCACCATGGTGGAAAGGCGGTCTTTCTCTGCCTGCGAATGAGCAAAGACAATCCGGATGGGAAAGCAATTGGCGCTGGTCGGCGCCCACTTCATCAGATCGTACAGCTCTTTAAGGGTTTCTTCTGAAACCGGCTTATCCAGCCATTTGTTCTGACTGCGTGCGTCGCGAAACAGCACGTCAAAGGCTGTATCATCAAGGGATGTGCTCACGAGGGCCTCTTGTTCTTCTGGTTCTGGGTGCCCGCCATGCTAGCGCTAGGCCGGGCGTACTTCCATCACTTCGGGAATAAAGTGCTGCAACAGGTTTTGGATACCATGCTGCAACGTGGCCGTTGAACTTGGGCAACCTGCACAAGCGCCCTGCATCTTCAAATAGACGATGCCATCTTCAAACCGGTTATAGACAATATCGCCACCGTCCTGCGCCACTGCAGGGCGCACGCGTGTGTCCAGCAGTTCCTTGATCTGGGTAACGATTTCAGAATCTTCCTCAGCATCACCAGCATGGGCGGACGCAACGGGTGCATCATTCTCCATGACCGGCAGACCCTGGGTGAAGTGTTCCATAATCACACCCATGACGGCGGGCTTGAGGTCCTGCCAATCAGCACCGTCAGAGGTGATCGTGACAAAGTCAGACCCCAGGAAGACCGCTGCGACGCCCGAAATATCGAACAGGCGAAGCGCCAGGGGAGACTTGCCCGCAGCATCTGGTGTTGAGAAATAGGCAGTGGTATCGCCCATCACATCGCGGCCGGGCAAAAATTTCAACGTCGCCGGGTTCGGCGTCTGTTCTGTCTGGATAAACATCCTGCGCTCCAAATCGGACTAATTTCGTCTGGTTATATGCCCCCGGTCTGGTTTAATTTCAAGCCAAAGCGGTCGATTAACAGCCTAAATGGCCAAAATCAGGCGATCTGGGCAATCTGATCGACGGTCAGATGCCCTGGTACGATGACCACCGGGATGGGCATGGCGTTGATGAGTCGCCCTGAAAAAGCTGATACGAGGGGTCCCGGATTATCCTTGTCTGCACCAGCCGCCAGGACAAAATATTGTATGGCCGGGTCATCTTCTAGCAGGGCAAGGATCTGCTCACTCACATCCCCTTCGCGTACAACCAGTTCTGGCCGGGGGCCAATTTCGTCTTCGATCTGGACGGCGACATCCCGCAAAACCTCCAGCGCCTCTTCGCGGGCTTCCTGTCGCATGACCTCTTCAACCGCCATCCAATGCTGGAAATCGGGCGGGTTGATGATGTGGGCCAGCACGACAGAGCCGCCAACATGACGCGCGCGCCGGGCCGCAAATTCCCAGGCGACACGGCATTCAGGCGTGTCGTCGATGACGACAAGAAAGCGACTTTCCTTATGTGGTTCTGCCACAGTGGCAGTTGCCTCGGTGCTCATACACAGCCCCCCTACGTAAAAGCAGGGAAGACTTTAGCAAATGTGCAGGGTCTGAGAAAGAACGCCGTCGCGGGCGCCACGGAACTAGCGCTGGGCGTGCTGTTCGCGGTCCAACACCACGCGGCGGGTAATGCCGCTGGGGCCGGGGAATTCCACAAACATGGAATCGATCAGCAAGGGCATAACCTCTTCAAGCCGGTTGTTGCGGCCTTCAGAGACAACCTTACTTTCATAGAGGTTGGGACCCTGTGTGCCGTTACGCGCGATGTCCATTTCGAAATAGCGGGCATAAAGCGCAACGGTGCGAATATCCGGGCCGTCATAATAGCCATAGCCATAAGGGCCATTCCCCCAATGATACGGCCCATAGCCATAACCGATATAGCCAATACCGCCGGTGCTGCGCACATCGGAACGGGCATCTGACATGCCGTAATCCATGCTCACCACAAGGTCTGGTCGCTGGGATGTCTGTGCAGGAACATAACCAACACGCTGCAGCCATATGCTGACCATCTCGGCATAATGGGCAAATTCAAGGGAGGCGGTCTTGCCATCATCCTTGGCAACGATCACAAAGCTTTCACCATTAGGCTGGGGCAGCTGGTGCCAGGAAGATATGTCTGATTTGAAGCTGGACGCGCAACCACTGATGCCGACGGCTAAAGCAACCAGCAAGACTGTCTTGGTCAGTGATTTCTGCACATGTGCAATGGTCATCAGGTGTCTCCCAAACCTATTCTCGGTCTTCCCTTGGCCCAAACCCCACGTCAGGCACTCTTATAAGTTAGGGTACATGCCCTACGGCTGCAAGAAACCGACAATATTATAGATGTCTTTCAGGTTCGGGGCAGCCAGGTCACGTGCCCGTTCACCGCCATCCCGCAGAATGCCATCCACATAGGCAGGGTCATCTGCCAGGCGGACCATTTCAGCCGTCATGGGGCTTAACTTGTCGACCGCCAGCTCCGTCAGCGCTTTCTTGAAGTCGGCAAAAGAACTGCCGCCGAAATCCTTGCAGACATCTTCCATGGTGGAATCAGACAAGGCTGCGAAGATACCGACCAGATTGCGCGCCTCTGCGCGTTCGGCCAGGCCATCGACTTCACCGGGCAGGGCCTCGGGGTCCGTACGGGCTTTCCGGATCTTCTTAGCAATAGCGTCTGCATCATCCGTCAGGTTAATGCGGGAGGCATCAGACGGGTCCGACTTACTCATCTTAGCAGACCCATCGCGCAATGACATGATCCGCGCCGCCTCCTTCTGGATAACAGGTTCGGGCTGCGGGAAGTAATCGACACCATAGTCATTGTTGAATTTCTGAGCGATGTCGCGGGCCAACTCCAGATGCTGTTTCTGATCTTCACCCACCGGCACATGGGTAGCGCGATAGGCCAGAATGTCAGCCGCCATCAGGTTCGGGTAAACGAACAGGCCAACACTGGCCCGTTCGCGGTTCTTGCCCGCCTTGTCCTTGAACTGGGTCATCCGGTTCAACCAACCCATGCGCGCCACGCAGTTGAAGACCCAGGCCAGTTCAGCATGGCCCGGCACCTGGCTCTGATTAAAAATGATCGAGGTTTTCGGGTCGATCCCTGCCGCCAGCAGGCCTGCTGTGGCTTCACGGATATTGGCGCGCAGCTCTTCAGGGTCCTGAAACACCGTGATGGCGTGCATGTCGACGAGGCAGTAAATGCCCTCATAGTCGTCCTGCAGGCGTGCCCAGTTCCGTATCGCCCCAAGATAATTACCAAGGTGCAGATTACCCGTCGGTTGAACGCCGGAGAAAATCCGGTTTTCAGGGGCAGGGGGGAAGGAAATATCTGGCGTGCTCATCACGATTCTCTGGCGTTGATATGGTGTTAGCTTGTGCCGCCTAAAGCAGCACCGGCCTTATGGCCCCTTGGCCTTTTTGCGTCAACCGCCTTGGCTGGAACCGCGCATCAGGGGTTTAAGCTCGGACAAACGCAGCGCCCCAAACAATTGCGCTGCCAAGCCAAACACCAAACCGCCTCCTAAAACAAGCAAGGCTGTCGCACCAATGCGCATGCCTTCACCCAGCTGGTACAAGCTGGCCAACAAGGGGGCCGCAAACCAAAGGGCTATACCCATGGCAAGTGTCGCCAAGACAAGACGCGGCAACCGGCCTTTCAACCGATCATCCAGCTGCAACTGGCCGCGCCGATGCAACGCAATGGCCAACATCAGCACATTGGCCCATGCCGCAATGGCAGTAGCCATAGCGAGCCCCACATGCGCAAAAGGCCCCATGAGAATGAGGTTCAAGGCTGTATTGAGCACCAGCGCAATGATCGAGATTTTCACCGGTGTTTTGGTGTCCTGCCGCGCAAAGAAGCCTGGGCTCAGCACTTTGATCAACACATAGGCGGGTAGGCCCGCAGCATAGGCCGCCAAAGCAAGCGCGGTTTTGGCTGTGTCTTCTGCCGAAAAGGCACCCCGTTCAAACAAAGTAGCAATCAACTGATCCGGGATCAGCATCAGCGCCACAGCAGCCGGCAAGGCGAAGAACAAGCCGATTTCGAGCCCCCGATTCAAGGTAGCCAAGGCCGAGGCATCATCCCCAGCTGCTGCCTGGCGCGACAGCATAGGCAACACCGCCGTGCCGATCGCTACCCCCACCACCCCGATGGGTAATTGGTTCAACCTGTCCGCATAAAACAGGAAGGACAGTGAGCCTTCCGGCAGGAACGAGGCAATGATGATATCGACCAGCAGGTTCACCTGCATGGCTCCAGCCCCGAGCGCGACAGGCGCCATCAAGACCAAAAGGCGCTTAACACCGTCTGTCATGCGCGGGCGCCGCAGCCGTAGGCCAATGCCCATACGCCGCAGGGCAATCCACAGCCACAAAAATTGCACGAGGCCACCAAGTGTGACGCCAATCGACAAAGCATGGCCCGCTGTCGGCACGTATGGGTCCAGCGCCAACAGGCCACCAATGATCGAGAGGTTCAACAGGATCGGTGTGGCAGCCACAGCTGCAAATTTCTGCAGCGCGTTGAGCACGCCGCCCAGCAAGGATACGAGGCTGATCAACATCAGATAGGGAAAGGTGATCCGCGTCAGCGTAACCGCGAGTTCAAACTTCTCCGGCTGGTCCGCAAACCCGTTGGCCAGCACCAGCATGACCCAGGGCATAAAGATTTCCACCAGCCCAACAAAAGCAAACAGCACCATGAACAGGACCGAGAAGCTTTCTTCGGCAAATTGCCGGGCAGAATTGGGCAGGCTTTCGCCTTCTGCGGTTTCGTCCTTTTCCAGCCGTTCGGAAAACAGCGGCACAAAGGCAGCATTAAAGGCCCCTTCGGCAAACAGGCGCCTAGAGAAATTCGGCAGCTTGAAGGCAACGACAAAACAGTCCGCCACCATGCCCGCGCCCATAAAGGCCGTCATTAAGATGTCACGCAGGAACCCCAGCACCCGGCTGATCGCCGTGATGCCGCCAACGGTCGCAACGAATTTAAAGAGCACTGGTTAAGGCACCCGGTCAGGCAGCTTCTTCGCCAGCCTTTTTGGCTGACTTGCCTTCGGCCTGCAGTTCCCCATTGCGAATGCCGTCAATAATCCGCTCTTCAATGCGCGGGAACCGGCTTTCATGGGTAACCTTGTGGCCAAAAAGGTCGCGGACATAGAACGTGTCCACCGCCCTTTCACCCCATGTGGCAACCTGCGCACTGGAGATGGACAACTTCAGGTCGAATAGCGCCCGGGTGACGTCGGAAACAAAACCTGCACGGTCGCGGCCTGTTACTTCGATCACCGTGTGGCTGTCACTGGCATTATTGTCAATCAGCACCGATGGTGTGACGGTAAAGACCTTGCGGGTGCGGCTGGGAATGGCCTCTGGCTTGGAGAGCACCTGACGGGGAATGATGTCACCCGCCATGGTCTGCCGCAGGATTTTCTCCAACCGATCCAACTCGTTACGACCCGAAAAGGCCTCGCCATCCTTGTCCTGGATCGTGAAGTGATCCAGCGCCATGCCGTCTTTGGTGGTAAAAATCTTGGCATCTACAATACTGGCACCCGCCACCGCCAGGGCACCCGCCACACGGGCGAACAGACCGGGGTGGTCCACCGTGTAAAGTGTCAGCTGTGTCTTGGAGGTAAAGTCATCAGAATGCGCGGCCACACAGAAGCGGTCTTTTTCTTCATCCGCCTTGCTGATCAGCTTGGCGTCTCGCACCCCCACATCCAGGGGTGTGCTGATCCAATAGACGTCACTGTGGCGGGCGATGTATTTTTCATAACGTTCGTCGGACCAGCCCAATAGGCCGCCCCGCAGTGAATCGCGCGCAATCTGCGCCCGTTGTTGCATGCCTTCTTCACCAACGCCATCGGTCAGATGGTCATGCGTAATGTAATAGAGGTCGCGCAGCAGCTGGCCCTTCCAACCATTCCATACACCGGGACCAACGGCACGGATATCTGCCACGGTCAGGCAAACCAGCAAGCGCAGGCGCTCAACACTCTGGACAATCTCTGCGAAATCCGCCCCCGTCTTGGGGTCGGCCAAATCGCGTTTGAAAGCCGTGTTGCTCATGTCCAGATGCGACCGGACGAGCCAGGCAACCGTCTCTGTCTCAGCATCGGAAAAGCCAAAGCGCGGGCAGAGTTTTTCTGCGACTTCTGCCCCCAGGATAGAGTGATCACCACCACGGCCCTTGGCAATGTCGTGCAACAGCACTGCCACATAAAGCACCCGGCGCGACAGCACCTGGTGAATGATCCGATCCAGGGTAGGGTGGTCTTCAGCCATTTCACCGGCTTCCACCTGGGAAAGAATATCGATCGCCCGGATCGTATGCTCGTCCACCGTATAATGATGGTACATGTCATGCTGCATCTGGGCGACAACCCGGCCAAAGTCCGGCACGAACCGCCCAAAGACACCTGCCTCATTCATCCGCCGCAGCGCCTTTGCCGGCTCCGTCTTGGAGGTTAGGATATCAATGAAAATAGCATTGGCTGCCGGGTCCTTGCGCAGCTTGGCGTTGATCAGATTCAGGTTTTGCGTGATCAACCGCAGCGCATTGGGGTGGATGTCATAATCCTGCTGCTGGGCCACCTGGAACAGGCGCAAAATATCGACCGGGTTCTCGACAATCTGCCCGTCGGATATGAAGTTGATCCGATCTCCGTCTACGCCAAAGCCGTCAACCTGCCGTTTGCGCAAGCCAAAGCGAGGCATGCGCAGCAGTGACTTCTTCTGGTGCTGGTCTTCCAGCCAGGCGCAGAAGATGCGGGTCAGATCACCGACATCCTTGGCCGTCAGGAAGTAATGACGCATGAAACGCTCAACACCTGAAATGCCCGGGCGGTCCACATAGTTCAACCGTTCCGCCAGCTGGGTTTGCTTGTCAAAGGTCAGCCGTTCTTCCGGGCGCCCCGCCAGATCATGCAGATGGCAACGCACCGTCCACAGGAAGTTTTCGGCTTTGGAAAACCGCCGCTGTTCAGCCTCGGTCAACACACCTTGGCGCACCAGCTCCCGCACATCGTCGGTGCGGTAGACATATTTCATGATCCAATACAGCGTCTGCAGGTCTCGCAGGCCGCCTTTGCCGTCCTTCAGGTTCGGCTCGACCACATAGCGCGAATCACCCATACGTTCGTGGCGCTCATCGCGTTCGGCCAGTTTGCGGTCGACAAACAGCGCGCCGGAGTCGGCCACCACTTCGTTGTCGAAGCGAACTTTGAGTTCATTAAAGAGCTCCTTGTCGCCCCAGATATAACGTGACTCAAGAAGCGCTGTACGAATCGTCAGATCATCGCGGGACAGCGACAGGCAGTCATCAACCGAACGGACGGAGTAACCCACCTTGAGGCCCAAATCCCACAGCACATAGAGCATGCTTTCGACCACCTGTTCACCCCAGGCCGTCTGCTTGTAGGGCAGCAGGAACAACAGATCGATGTCGGAAAACGGCGCCAATTCGCCCCGGCCATAGCCACCCACAGCGGCAATGCACAAATGCTCGGAACTCGTGGGATTGGTGATGGGGTATTGCCAGGTGAGGGTAAAGTCGTAGAGCAGGCGAATCATCTGATCGACCAGGAAGGAGCGAGCGGCAGCAGCCTGCCGGCCATTCTGCCCACACCGCAGCCGGTTGCCGATTTCTTCCGTCCCCGCCGCCAGCGCATCTACCAATGTGCCCTGGATAAGGTTTCGCAATTGGTCAGGCGCCGTGTCATAGGCGCGTTCGTCCAGCATGGCGCTAAGCGCCTTGCGGTCGATAATGTCTCTCTGTTTGGGGATCCTGTCCATGCTGGCAATATAGGCTTTTGGGCCCGGATTCACAGCGAAAAACCGGCAAAACGCCGCGGAAAGTCGCTATTCGTCGTCCTGCCGCAATTGCTTGAGCAGGTAGAGTTGCTCCAGCGCCTCGCGCGGGGTCAGGTCATCGGGGTTGATATCATCCAGCGCTTCATCACTTGCCGACGGACCGCTGGCGACCACCTGGCTCTGCTGCATATGGGTAGAAAACAGAGGCAAGGCGTCTGCCAATTCTTCTGCCGCATTGGCGTTGTCTGTTGATTCTAAACGCTCCAGCACTTCACGCGCCCGGCTGATCACCCCGGTGGGCAGGCCCGCAAGCCGCGCGACCTGAATGCCATAGGACCGGTCAGCACTGCCTTTAGAAACTTCATGCAGGAAGACAACATCACCCTTCCATTCCTGCACCCGCACATGATGCGGCTCCATATGATCAAGACTGGCCGACAGGGCAGTGAGCTCGTGATAATGCGTGGCAAACAAGACCCGGCTGCAATTCACGTCATGCAGATGCTCCGCCGCCGCCCAGGCAATAGACAAGCCATCATAAGTGGCGGTACCCCGGCCAATTTCATCAAGAATAACCAATGCCCGTGCCGTCGCCTGGTTCAAAATCGCCGCCGTCTCGACCATTTCGACCATAAAGGTCGAGCGACCCCTCGCCAGGTCATCGGCCGCCCCAACGCGCGAGAACAGCTTGTCGACCACACCGATATGGGCTGAGGCCGCGGGGACGAAGAGGCCCATCTGCGCCATAATCACAATCAGCGCATTCTGCCTGAGAAAGGTACTTTTACCCGCCATGTTGGGGCCAGTGATCAGCCATAGACGTTGGCTTTCACCCAAATCGCAATCATTGGCCACAAATTGTGAATCACTGTCTTTCAGCAGAGCCTGTTCTACCACCGGGTGGCGACCACCCTGCACATCAAAGGCCATGGAAAAGTCGACCTTGGGTCGGCACAGATGCGCTTCACCCGCCAAGAAGGCCGTTGCTGCGGCTACATCCAACTGCGCCAGGGCACGCGCGGCCAGCGTAATCGCGGCCCACTGTGCCATCACGTCGGCGACAAGGGCTGCAAAGATTTCCTGCTCCGTTGCCAGGGCCTGGTCTGCCGCGCGGGAGATTCGCTGATCCAGCTCGGCCAGGTCGGTGGTGTTGAACCGGACAGCGCCCGCCATGGTTTGCCGGTGAATATAGATCTCATTCAGCGGTTCGCTCATCAGCTTGTCGCCATGAGCGGCGGGCACCTCAATGAAGTAACCCAGCACATTATTATGTTTGACCTTGAGGCTCTGGATTCCCGTCTGGTCCCGATAGGTGGCCTGCAGATCGGCAATCAGCTGGCGGGAATGGTCACGTAGTTCCCGCAATTCATCGAGCGCACTGTCATAGCCTGGGGCGACGAAGCCACCATCACGCGCCAGCAGGGGTGGTTCCTCGACCAGCGCCCGGAACAATGTATCAACCAGAGAGCCATGGCTGCCCAGGTCACTTTCCACCAGGGTCAGGCCTGTTGGCATGGCATCGAGCTTTTGTTGTTCGCGTTCGCGCGCCAGCAGGTTGCGCAGGTTAAAGGCCTGCATCAGCCCCTGGGCGACCGCCATCAGGTCGCGTGGGCCACCCCGACCTAGAGATAAGCGAGACAATGCGCGTTCCAGGTCAGGGCACTGCGACAGGGCTTTGCGGACATCCTCCGTCAGGCTGGGCCTGTCGACAAACCAGCTGACCATATCAAGGCGCTGGTCAATCGCCTGCGGGTCACACAGGGGCGCGGCCAACCTGTCCGCCAGCAGACGCGCACCGGCACTCGTTTGGGTCCGGTCTATGGTCGCCAAGAGGCTGCCGGATCGTTCACCAGACAATGTCCGCGTCAGTTCCAGATTACGCCGGGTCGCGCCATCAATTGCCATGACCCCTTCATGGCTGGAACGCACCGGTGGTCGCAGGCGCGGCAGGGTGCCTTTCTGCGTTTCTTCCAGATAGGCCAGCACCACACCGAGCGCCGCCAGTTCTGCCCGGCTGAACGCGCCAAAGCCATCGAGGCTGGCGACTTTGAACTGTTCTTTCAGGTGTGCCTCTGCAGACCCAGACCCACCACCCTTTTGGGTCACGGGCATCACAATGTTCCACCAATCCTGCAGGGCATCGCTCATGCCTTCCACATCAGACAGCGCCTCAGGCAACAGGAACTCGCCGGGCTGCAGGCGGGCCAAATGGGCATCCAATTCTTCTATATTCGTGGGGCTGACCAGCAAATCGCCCGTCGAGACATCGACCCAGGCCAGGGCCAAATTGCCTTCCGCCCGTGCCAGGGCCGCCAGGTAATTGTTGGAGCGCGCATCCAGGAGCGTTTCTTCGGTCAGCGTCCCCGCCGTCACGAGCCGCACGACATCACGCTTCACCACCGCCTTGGAGCCGCGCTTTTTGGCCTCTGCGGGGTCTTCCATCTGTTCGCAGACAGCAACCCGGTGGCCCTTGCGGATCAGCCGTTCCAAATAGTTGTCAGCAGCATGAACCGGCACACCGCACATGGGAATATCTTCGCCTAAATGCTTGCCCCGTATGGTCAGGGCGATGTCCAACGCCTCTGCCGCCTTGACGGCGTCATCAAAAAATAATTCGTAGAAATCGCCCATCCGGTAGAACAGCAGACAGTCCTGATGGTCTTCCTTGATGGCCAGATATTGCTGCATCATCGGCGTGACGGCAGACTTTTTACCCTTCTTGCCGCCAGATTTTTCTGCAGGCGGCGCATTCTTTGGGCTTGCGTTCTCTGGGGATTCTGTTAGAGACATAAAATAACCGAATTGACCAACATAGGTTAACAAACGAACCGAGACGTAGTGAGATGTGTAATTTTATTACCCATGTCGATAATCTTCTGAGGCGATCTGCCGCTTTATGGTCTGGCCCTGGCGCCAGAGCCATTGTGGTGGCTGGCGCTCATCCCCGTCCCGGTTACTCCGTACCCATTGTTATGGGTGCTTCCTGAAAGAAAGTAACGCCGACGCGGGAGAGTGACAACGGCCAACTTGGCCTCACTTGGAACTATGCCGCGACAATCGAACCCCCCTTCGACAGCAAAGCCTGAAACATCATGCCTGAACAGAAATTTACAGATCGCGAAGCGCTGCTCTACCACACACAAGGTGGCCGACCCGGCAAAATCGAAATTGTGCCCACCAAGCCCATGGCAACCCAGCGCGACCTGTCGCTGGCCTATTCGCCTGGCGTGGCAGCCCCCGTACGCGCGATCGCCGACGATCCGGACAGCGCCTACGACTTCACCTCACGCGGCAACATCGTTGCCGTGATTTCTGACGGTACGGCTATTCTCGGCCTGGGCGATCTGGGCGCATTGGCCTCCAAACCGGTGATGGAAGGCAAGGCCGTTCTCTTCAAGCGCTTTGCAGATGTAGATTCCATCGATCTGGAGTTGGACACCAAAGGGATTGATGACTTCTGTGAAGCCGTGCGGGTGATGGAACCCAGCTTTGGCGGTATCAACCTTGAAGACATCAAGGCCCCTGAATGCTTCATTATCGAACAGCGCCTGCGCGACGAAATGAACATTCCCGTCTTTCATGACGACCAGCACGGCACGGCCATCATCACCGCTGCTGGCCTGATCAACGCTGTCCACCTGACCGGCCGCAACATTGAAGACTGTAAAGTCATTGTAAACGGCGCAGGCGCATCTGCCATCGCCTGCCTTGAGCTTGTCAAGGCCATGGGCGTCTCGAGCGACAAAGCCATTATCTGCGACTCCAAGGGCGTGATCTATCAGGGCCGCGAACAAGGCATGAACCAGTGGAAGGCCGCTCACGCTGTTGAAACTGACGCCCGCACCCTGGCAGAAGCCATGGAAGACGCTGACGTTGTGCTTGGCCTGTCTGTCGCTGGTGCCATCACACAGGAAATGGTCGAATCCATGGCCGAGAAGCCCATTATTTTCGCCATGGCCAACCCGGACCCCGAAATTACACCGGAGGCTGTTTACGCCGTACGGTCTGACGCCATTGTTGCCACTGGTCGGTCAGATTATCCGAACCAGGTGAACAATGTACTTGGCTTCCCATACATTTTCCGTGGCGCGCTGGACGTTCGCGCCACCACGATCAATGAAGACATGAAGATCGCCGCCGCACAGTCATTGGCCGAGCTGGCCCGTGAAGATGTGCCCGATGAAGTGGCCAGCGCCTATGCCGGGCAGCGCCCGCAATATGGCCCGGACTACATCATTCCCGCGCCGTTCGACCCGCGCCTGATCAGCCATGTGCCCCCAGCGGTGGCCCAGGCCGCCATGGACAGCGGCGTTGCCCGCCGCCCGATCATGGACATGGATGCCTATAAGGGGCAACTGAGCGCCCGCTTGAACCCGGCGGCCGGTTCCCTGCAGATGATCTACAACGCCGTAAAGACCAACCCGAAGCGGGTTGTCTTTGCAGAAGGTGAAGAAGAAAAAGTCATTCGCGCTGCCATTGCTTATCGTAATGCAGGCTATGGCATACCGGTACTGATCGCTCGGGAAGAAGAAGTTGCCAAAGTGCTCGAAAAGATGGGCCTGGACCTCGATTCAGTGAACCTGGAAATCCACAACGCCCGGACCAGCGACTACAACCAGATTTATGCGGACTATGTGTATAAGCGCCAACAGCGCAATGGCATGCTGTACCGTGACTGTGCCCGTATGGTGAACAATGGCCGTAACGTCTTTGGCGCCTGCATGGTTGCCCATGGCCACGCCGATGCCATGGTCACCGGCGTTACCCGCACCTATTTCGACGCCTATGATGACATCCGTCAGGTGATCGACCAAAAGGAAGACGGCATCGTCTTCGGCATATCCATGGTCGTCTCCCGCGACCGCACGGTCTTTATCGCCGACACCCAGATCAACGAAATGCCCAACCCGGATGAACTGGCAGACATTGCCATGGGGGCCGCTGCTGCTGCCCGCCGCCTGGGTGCCGAACCACGGGTCGCCATGCTGTCTTATTCCAACTTCGGCCACCCGCCGGGTGATCGCAGCGCCCGCATTCGCGAAGCCGTAGAGATTCTCGACGGCCGGGAAACCGACTTTGAATATGACGGTGAAATGGCCGCCGACGTTGCCTTGAACCCCGAACTGCATGCGGTCTATCCGTTCTCGCGCCTGACGGGTTCAGCCAATGTGTTGGTCATGCCGGCGCTGCATTCCGCCAATATCAGCGCCAAGCTGCTGCAGGAATTGGGTAGCGGCTCCGTTGTCGGGCCGGTTCTGAACGGGTTGGACCAGTCGATCCAGATCGTGCCGATCAACTCGACGGCCTCTGATATTGTCAACATGGCAGCCCTGGCGGCCTATCAGTCAGACATCATGTAAGCTGATTGGTTCGGCAAAAACAGAGAAGGGCGCGGTGTTGAACACGGCGCCCTTTTTAGTTTGAAACCCCCAACGGGTTAATCAAGCGAAGTATTTGTCTGGAATGCGTGACGTGGGGGCCAGGATAAAGACGTCGGTTGTCCCGAAGTCCTGGTCGACCACGGCGCCATCACCAATATAGCAACCGACCCGCAAATAGCCTTTGATCAGCGGCGGCAACATGCGCACGGCGTCCCGCTCGCGAATATCATCAGCCGGCATCATGTTCATTTCAACATGGCGCGACGGCACGGCAAACACGCACAAATCGTCTGGCGCCCGGAAATTGTGATGCAGGTAAGACAAGGCCAGCGCATGGTCCTGTGGGTCTGTCCCCGTAAGGCTGGCGCAACCGAATATGTAAGAACAGTGATGCTGTTTCACATAGGCTGCCAGGCCCCGCCATAGATACTGGATCGTTGAATTGGAGCGGTACTCCGCCCGGACACAAGACCGGCCCACCTCAATGAATTGGCCGTGCTGGCGGATCGCGGCTTCGTCGCGACCCATAAACAGGGTGCTCAGGTCATATTCCGACGCGGAATAAAAGCCATCATTCTTGATGGCGACTTCCTCGCGCAACATGCGATACGTACCAACAACAGCTTCTTCAGGGGGCAATTGATGATCGATCACCAACAGATGGTCACAGATAGAATCGAATTCATCCATGTCCAGCCCGACGCGCTCGGCTTCAGGGGACGCCTTGGCGCCCATTTCCTCAAAGAACACGCGATAACGCAGCCTCTGGGCTGCCAGAACCTCAGAGTCGTCCTGAGCCAGTCTGACTTCCAAACGTGCCTTTTTCTCGGCTAGAACAGGAATGAGAATACCTCGTCGTTAAGAGCGCCTTCGGCGAGAAAATGGAGTGTAACACAGGATTTATCAAGGCCGCATGACAAAATGACGTCGTCAGCTGAATATCCCATAGATATCAGGCAACTGCGTTACCCACCTGCCTACGGCCCAGAATCCATAGCAAAACGAGGCCGGGTATAGCGGCTAACACACTCAGTGCAAAGAAAAATGACCACGACACTTCGTCTGCCACAAATCCGGCCTGGGCCGAGAAAGCCGTCCGGCCCAAATTCGCCAAGGAGCTCAGCAGTGCATATTGGGTCGCCGTATAGGAAATATTACACAGGCTGGCCATATAGGCGATGAAAGCCGCAGACCCCATGCCCCCGGCCAGGTTTTCAAACAGCACTGTGATGCTTAGGACCGTCAGGTCGTTCCCAACCTCAGCCAGCACAACAAACATGAAATTCGACACAAGCTGGAGAATGCCGCAAATCCATAGGCTCTGGATAATACCGCGTCGGTGTACCAGCATACCGCCGACTACCGCCCCTGCAATCGTCGCCCAAATACCCACGAGTTTGGCGACAGAGGCAATCTCACTCAGGGTAAAGCCAATATCCAGATAGAACGGCCCCGTCATCACAGAGGCAAAGGCATCACCAAATTTGTAGAGCGCCACAAAGGCGAGGACCAAAAGCCAATTTTCCGTCGTAAAGAATGAGCGAAAAGGACCGATGACCATGTCTTCGAATTTCGCCATTGCATCGTGAAATTTTTCGTTCGGTACAACGGCAGCACCCGGCTCCGGGCTCAGAAGGGTGGTGAGCACCCCCACCAACATGGCCACGGCCATGGTGATATAAGCAGCCTCCCACCCGAACGCATCGGCCAGGAACAGCGCCCCTGCACCGGACGCCAGCATCGCCAGCCGATACCCAATCTGATAAGCCCCTGCGCCCGCGCCCTGCTGGTCACCTGTCAGGATTTCAACCCGATAGGCATCGATGACAATGTCCTGTGAAGCCGAAAAGAAAGCGATACAAAAAGTCGCGAGGGCCACGGGCACCAGGAAGCCCGGCTGAGGGTTGGAAAAGCCAGCCGCCAGAATCGCTGCGATCAGCGCTAATTGTGTCGCCAAAATCCACCCACGCCTGCGGCCGAACAGGTGGCACAACGCCGGAAAACGCAGCCCATCCATCAGTGGGGCCCAAGCAAATTTCAGGGCGTAGGGTATGCCCAGCATGGCAAACAGGCCGATTTCGCCTTTCGACGTACCGACCTCAGTCAGCCAGTAACTCAGCGTGCCAAAGGACAGCGCCAGTGGAATGCCTGCCGCAAAACCCAGAAAGAAGAACAGGAAAACATACCGCTCGAAATAGACGGCACCCGGACCAAACAACGCTGCCCAGCGCCGGGGAATAACTGTTTCCATGGAAGCACTACCTACCTGATGTCGCCTCTGCATCTACAGGAAGATAGCGGTAATGCCCGGTCAGGGGATAGGCGAAACTTAAATCCTCTACCGCACCTGCGTTCGTCGGTAGGACAACGCCTCTGCAATATGAATGTTGGTCAGGTCGGGCGCCTCTTCCAGGTCGGCAATGGTGCGGGCAACGCGCAGCACCCGGTAATACCCCCGCGCACTGAGCCGCAAGCGGTCAGCCGCGTCGGCCAGGAATGTCTCGGCCGCCTGTGTCAGGCGCGCCGCAGCATCCAGCACGGTGCCATCGGCGCGTGCGTTGACTGCGCAGTCTGCCCCAAGCTGTTGGTAACGGTTGGCCTGGACCTCACGCGCCTGTGCGACCCGCGCGGCCACTTGGCTTGTGGGTTCGCTGCTGGCAGCGCTGGAGAGGTCCGACGCCCGCACCGGCGGGACATCCACCTGCAGGTCGATACGGTCATAAAGCGGACCGGAGATTTTGGTCTGATAGTCGATGGCGCATTTCGGGGCGCGGGTGCAGGCCATTTCCGCATCCCCCAGATAGCCACAACGACAGGGGTTCATGGCGGCTACCAGCTTAATATCTGCCGGATAGATGACATGGGCATTCACCCGCGCAATCACGGCCTCTCCTGTCTCGAGCGGTTGGCGCAGTGAATCGAGTACCTGGCGGGAAAATTCCGGTAGCTCATCAAGAAACAACAGACCCTTATGAGCCAACGATACCTCACCGGGCTTGGCGCGATGACCACCCCCGATCAGCGCGGGCATGGAGGCCGAATGATGCGGCGCACGAAACGGGCGCATCCGCTGCAGCTGGCCACCGGTCAATGTGCCCGCAACCGATGAGATCATGGACACTTCCAAGGCCTCATGCGCATCCATTTGGGGCAACAGGCCCGGCAGGCGGGCCGCCAACAGGCTTTTGCCCGCACCGGGCGGACCGACCATCAGCAGATTATGGCCACCGGCAGCTGCAATCTCCAACGCCCGGCGAGCAGCTTCCTGGCCTTTGACGTCCGCGAGGTCTGGCACATTGTCTGGCACGACGGCAATTTCCGGCTCCGGCGGTGATAGCACTTGGGTGCCTTTGAGGTGATTAGCGAGCGCGATCAGATGCGCCGGGGCGAGCACCTCGCCACCACCGGCCCAGGCGGCCTCGCTACCGCAAGCCTGCGGGCAGATAAGCCCCAGATCATCCGCATGGGCGGCGATCGCCGCGGGCAGCACGCCACTCACGGCCATGATGGAGCCATCCAGGCCCAACTCACCCAGCACGCAATAGCCACCGATTTCCTCGGCGGGCAGCACCTCCATGGCCGCCAGTAGGCCCAAGGCAATCGGTAAGTCGTAGTGGCTGCCTTCCTTGGGCATGTCAGCAGGCGCCAGATTAACCGTCAGCCTTTTGGGTGGCAGCGCCAGACCAATGGCAGACAGGGCAGCGCGCACACGTTCTTTGGATTCGGCCACGGCTTTGTCCGGCAAGCCCACAATAGTGAAGGCGGGCATGCCGCTGGCGATTTGCACCTGAACATCGACAGGGCGGGCCTCAATCCCCAAAAAGGAAACGGTGCGAATATGAGCGACCATGAAAAGCTATTCCTTGTGGGCGTGTTTACGCCATCAATGACTGCGACCTATAGGTGCAGCCTAGGCGAAAAGGCCCAACAGGGCAACGGCCTTGCAAGCGTGATGGTGGTTAGAAGAAGCGCGCCAGCCGCAACTGCAGGAAATCATCCCGCCGGAAAAAAAACAGCGGGTCATTGGGTGGGACGCCTACGAAAAAGCGACCATCCAAAGTGATGCGCCAACGCTCGCCAATCCGCCTGCTGGCTTCGACAAAAAGAACCTTGGAGCTGCTGTCCATATCGAAGATTGCCCCGGCCAGAATACGCGTGGTCGAGGTGTCATTCCCCTCCCAGCGCAGGCCGATAAACAAGTCATCTTCCGAGGCAGAGGGGCCGTTCGGACCACGACTGTCGTGGAGATACTCAGCGATCACGCCGATGTCGGCTGCCGTGCCAAATGCCTGATAAAACGTGTATTCAACACCGCTGGCGAAGGCATAGTGGCGGTCCTTGTGACGGCCATCATTGGTGATGCCTTCAAACTTGAACAGCCAGGCGCCAATTGTGGCCTGAATTTCTACGCCCACCTGGTTGATAATGCTGTAGGACGGTCGTAAGACAGGGGCGCCTTGTGTATCCAGGTCGGGTACCAGTCCCGGCGTGCGCGAGAAACCCTTGAAATAGGACGCCGCCACATCAAACATCCCGAAGGCGTGCTGGTAACGTATCGCCCAGTCGGGGTTCCAATTATTGTTGCCCTTGCTAAAAATAGGCCGGCTGGTATCGACCCGCAGCGGCGAGGTTGGCCGCCCATCGACACCCGCAAAGGTGCGCTCCCTGAAGTAGGGCATCAGGACCAGCGTCACCGTGCCGTAATTGCTCCAGTATGAGGCTGAAACCAGCGGCTGGCCCAGCTTGTCTTCACCGTCAATGTCTTCGACGCCGTCATCCTGGTTGATAATATCCACCAGATGCGCTGATTCAGTGACGCCCCAAAAGACCTTATCGATGCCGAAGCGGAATTCCCAATTCCCGAACGCACCAATCCAACTGGCCTGGCGAATGTCGAAATGGGTGCGCTTGTCGTCGTTCAAGTCCCAGCGAAAATAGGGATTGAGTGTGACTGTGTGTTGCCCGCGGTTAAACAGCATGGTGAAGATGGGATCAATGGACCCCGACAGGTTCGGGTCATCGCGGCCGTCATTGTTCATGGCATTGGTGAAAATGCGGGTTTCCAGCTCGATATTCCCTTCGAGCTGGGTTTCCATTTCTGCCGCTGCTGTACTGACCACCCACCCCGCCAACAGGGCAGGACCAACCAGCAAGGTGCGCAACCACTTCATGACCATTGACCGCTATACGTCAGAGAGCGACTAGCGCGCCCGCTTCAGGCTGTTTTGGTTGAAGTCTGATTCAGACAGGCCCACACCGAACTTGAAGGTATCCCATGTCAGGTCCGTCGCCTTACCCGTCAGCTGGTTTTCCATCCGCAATTTATGCGCGCGCCAGTAGTGGTCGAGATATTGCCGAAAATCCGACGCGGTCAGGATCTTCAACAGGTCGCAGCGGCGATTATAAAACTCCGTCCGATAGTTCCGGTGCATGTCATCAGACCAGCCAATCTGCTTCACATAGCCGGAATTTTCATAGAGCGGATAACGCTCTACCACGGCGCACATCAAATCTTCTGCACCGGGGCAGGCTTCTTCACGCAGAAAGCGATACGCATATTTACCGAATTCCTGACCAGAGAAATCCTCGAAGGCAAATTCACTGCCCATGAAAGGGCCTGACTTGTTCTTGGAAGAAATGCGCTTCACCCGCTTGATGGCCGGCATATACATCCACTGGTCATCAGCCTCCAATACCTTGGAGAAGGTCAACATAGCCGTGCCCGCCACATCACGCGGTCGGTCGAAGATAACCATCGACTTGTCACCGACGTCCAGGCCTTCCATTTCCAACGCCCGCTGGCGCAGATCGCGCGTGGCGCTTTCACCATGGCGGTTGTAAAGGGTCATATGCATTTCAGATTCGGTATCGCCAAAACCTGAATCATATTCTTCGGCGGCAAGCGCAATGGCCGTGCCTTTTTCAACGGCGGCAGCAAGGGCGGCTGTGTCGAGTGTATCTTTGCACCTTTCGGCCACCTTCGTGGCAATCAACACGCCTTCTTCTGTCGGAACACCTGCTGCCAGAGCCAGACCAGGAGCGGTAGTGACCAACAAACCCGCCAGAGCAGAAGTCATAATTTTGTTGGAAAACATCATGCCAAACTCACCTTTTCTCTTTATCAAACGCCAGCAGCAGGGCCGGTAGGAACAAGAAGTCAAATACCAGCGCCACTGTAATAATCATGGATGTCAGAACCCCCATCAAGGAGTTAATCAGGAAGTCGGACAGCGTCAAGGCCGCAAAACCCGCGATCAAGACGGCCGCAGACACCCAAAGGGCGCTGCCAACATTGTCCATGGCGTAGCGAATACCGTCTTCCGGACCCAAGCCCCGTTCACGCCGTGCGCGAAGATATTTGCTCAGAAAATGCACGGTGAAGTCGACAATCAACCCCAGCGCTGTCGATGTCACAAAGGCCGCATAAAGCCCGATTTCGCCATAGAGCATCGACCAGACACCAAACACCACCACAGGGGGCAGGAAATTCGGGATCAATGAAATCATCCCCATGCGTACGCTGCGCAGGGCCAGCATCAGCGTCAGGGAAATCAAAATAAAGGCGATGCCCGTACCCTGGATCATGCCCAGCACATTCCGCTCCGTCAGGAAGGAGAACATGATCGGCACACCCGAGCCCTTGGAAACCATCGCCTCTGGCTTGTTATCGATCAGCCATTGCTCACCGGCCTCAGAGAATGTCCGCATATAGTCGCTGGACACATCGCCCAGGGTAACCGTGACACGCGTAGAGGACTTGTCGACATTAAGCTGGTTGTTGAGATCTTGGCCTTCCGGCAGTGACATTTCATAAAGCAGCAGATATTGCGCCGCCAGGTCCCGGTCTTCGGGGATACGATAGAAAGAAGGGTCATCCCCGTTCATGCTCTTGTTCAGCCGCCGCATCACAAAATTGAAGCTGTTCACGTGCTGAATGCCACCGCCTGTTTCGGCATAGGGGGGATAGTCTGCGATCCAGTCTTCAAAGTCCTGCAGATGCTGCAGATAGGATGGGTCAGCAATGCCACCCGATTCACCGGACCCCAGCGAGAATTCGACAATGTAAATACCCGTCAGGTTTTCGATGGCAAAGTCTGAGGCATTGCGGAAGTCGATATCCTTCGAGAAAAACTCGACGAATTTATCGTTCACAATGATCTGCGGCAGAAAGGATGTGGTAATGCCCAGCACCACAAAGGTGCTGATGATGATACGGCGGCCGTTACCGATAACGAATTCAACGATCCGTCCAAGAACGATTTTGTCCTTATGCGCAACATTGCCACCCTTGATCGGCAGAAAATCGATCAGGATCGGCAGCAATACGACAGAATAAAAATAAGCCGCAATTGCCCCAATGCCCGAGATGTTCCCCAAATGCTGCAGGGGCGGGGCGTCGGCAAAATTGAGGCTGAAAAACCCAATCCCGGTCGTAAAACTGGTCAGGAACACGGGTTGCATGTTCACCCGCATGCTTTCTGCCATGGCTTCGCGCTTCGATTTACCCTCACCCAATTGCTTGAAGAAGGTAATGAGCAGATGGATGGAATCTGCCACCGCAACCGTCAGGATAATGACAAAGCAGTTCGACGTCGGCGCGCTGAGAAAGAAGCCCAGCCAACCGGCAATGCCATAGCCGACGACCGCAGAGAGCAATACCACAATCAGTGTGGCAAGCGCCGCCCAGGCCGACCGAAGTAACCAGGTAACCGTCACCACCAGCAGCACCAGCATCAACGGGAACAACGTCGTGAAATCACCCAAGGCAACTTCAGAGAACGAGTTGTTGAGCATCAATGTGCCGGTCAACTCTATCCGCAGACTCGGGTATTTTTCACGCGCTTCCGCCTGAATTTCGCGAGCCTTCTTGGCGACAGACATAACCGTGTCGCCCGCAACATCGGGCATCTGGAAAGTTGTTGCCACCGCCGTGGTACGTTCATCTAACGAGACAGCCTTGCCCGCCAGGAAAGGCTCGCTCAGTGCCACCTCCCGCAGATAGGCAATGTCTGCTGCCGTCATGTCTTCGGGATACTGGGCCAGGGCCTCGACCGTCAGGTCATCTTCTTCCGCCCGCGTGTGCTGGTAGGTCGACAGGGAATCCACCCGCAGGGCGCGCGGCATATACCAGCTTTCCTCCGACAGCCAGGCAACCGCTTCCAACACCTCGCGATTGAAAACCGTACCCTCTTGAGGCTGGACCACGAAGATGATGCTATCGGCCTTGGTATATTTGCGCTCCAGCGCGTCATGCGCCTGCAACTGCGGGTTTTCCGGCCCGAAGAAGATACGGTAATCTGCCTTAAACTGCAGGTTTGTTGCGCCATATACAGCGGCGGCCGTCACCAGCAACACACCCAGAAGAGCCAACCAGCGGAACCGGAACAGTGTCATCACATAGTTGGACACCCAATTGCTCATTCTCGGTTCCTTTTTGACGCGCGCCGGGTTCTAGCGCTTGGCCTCAATGGCATCCCACACCAGCGCAGACAGATTGATCCCGTCATAGCGGTCAATTTCCTGGATGCCGGTGGGTGACGTCACATTAATTTCTGTCAGATAGTCGCCGATGATGTCGATCCCGACAAAGATCAACCCTCGCTCCTTGAGCATGGGGCCGATCGTGTCGCAAATTTCCTGGTCGCGCGCGCTCAGGACAGACTTCTCTGCCACGCCGCCCACATGCATGTTTGACCGTGTCTCGCCTTCTGCCGGTACACGGTTGATCACACCTGCAGGCTTGCCATCGACCAGGATTACACGCTTGTCACCCTGGCGAACCTCAGGCAGATAGCGCTGGGCAATAATCGGCTCGCGGTAAAACTCTTCGAACATCTCGAAGAGTGAGTTGAGATTTTCATCCCCTTCACGCAGGCGGAATACACCGGCGCCGCCATTGCCATAAAGCGGCTTCAGGATGATGTCTTTGTACTCTTCGCGAAAGGCGATGATCTCATCCTTGTTGGCTGTGATCAGCGTCTCCGGCATCAGCTCCGGAAACTCAGTGACGAGAATTTTTTCTGGCGCGTTGCGCACATGACCTGGGTCGTTCACCACCAAGGTGTCTGGGTGCACACGCTCCAGCAAATGGGTTGAGGTGATGTACCCCATGTCAAAAGGCGGGTCCTGCCGCAGCAAGACAACATCCATGCTGGCCAACTCGACCTGCCGTTCCGGGCCCAGCGTCGCATGGTCACCATAGATTCGCTGCACAGTCAGGTCGTGGCCACGGGCAACAACCACGCCGTCGCGCAGGGAAAGGTTCTTGGGCAGATAGTAAAAGAGTGAATGGCCCCGTGCCTGCGCTTCGAGTGCCAGCGCGAAGGTACTGTCACCATCGATATCGATTGAATGGATAGGGTCCATCTGTATGGCTACAGACAAGCTCAATTGTTGGGTCTCCCGAATTTTTGTCTGGTTTCAGGCTGTTACGGCTTAGCCTGCCTCCCAAGCAGACCGAATATGCGCAGGCCAGCCACCCGGCGCAACCGCCATAACATCAAAGCGTACGTGCAAATTCGCACAATCTGGATGCTTTGCCAGATAAATTTGCGCAGCGTTAATAATTCTTTGCCGCTGTTTTGTCGATACCGCCTCCAACGCGGCGGCCTTTGTGTGCCGCGCCTTGACCTCTACAAACACCAGTGTTTTACCCCGGCGGGCCACTATATCGACCTAGCCTACCGGCTCCCGCAGATTGCGTGCCAGGATACGATAGCCTTTCAGCCGCAACAGAAACGCGCAAAGCGTCTCAGCGAGACGGCCTCGTTTTTGTGCTCGCGCCTTGTCGGCACTAGGCCCCGGCATCGCCCTTGCCTTTTGTCAGCGCAAGCGCCCGGTTATAGACTTCCTTGCGTGGGCGGCCTGTCAGAGCAGCAATCGCAGCAGCCGTATGCTTGACGCCCACATCATCAACAATCGCCAGAATAGCCGCATCCAGATCGGCTGCCTCTGCCACTTCTGCAGGGGGCGGGCCGAGCAAGACGACAACCTCACCCTTCGGCGGTCCGGCCCGCTGGTAATGATCACAGACAGTCTGGATATCCCCGCGTATGAATTCTTCAAACCGCTTGGTGATCTCCCGCGCGACCACGACCTCGCGCCCCGGCAGAGCAGCCGCCATGTCTTTCAAAGCTGCAGGCAAACGCCGCGCTGCCTCATACAGCACCAATGTGGCCTGCTCCCCCGCCAGCCCCTGCAATGTCTTTTCGCGCGCGCCCTGTTTTTCCGGCAGGAAGCCAACGAACAAAAACCGGTCCGTCGGCAACCCAGCTGCCGAGAGGGCTGCCAGCGTGGCCGAGGCGCCCGGCACCGGGATCACCCGGTGACCTTGTTCCGCCGCCTCGCGAACCAGCCGATAGCCGGGGTCAGAGATCAACGGCGTACCGGCATCGCTGACCAGCGCCACTTTTTCACCCTTTTCCAACGCAGCGAGCAATTGCGGGCGTATCTGGGTGGCATTGTGTTCATGGTGTGCGACCATCGGGGTGGTGATGCCATATCGCTGCAGCAAGCGGCTGGTAATGCGGGTGTCTTCACAGGCAATCAGGTCTACGCCATTCAAGACATCCAATGCCCGCAGGGTCACATCGCGCATATTGCCAATGGGGGTGGCTACCACATGTAGGCCTGCGGCCAGATTGACTTGTGGATCAGGAACTTCCATGTTCTATACGTCTCCCCAACAGGCGATGGCATGGGGCCATCACCCCGGTAATTTGAGACTCGGAATGCAAACCGCCAAATTCAGTGTTCGCTCTTTTTGCCTGCTTTTGCCCCTTGCGGCAATGCTGGTCTTGTCGGCCTGTGGCGGGGGCGAACCCCAGGTCCGGCGCATGCCGCCCAAGCAACCGCCGCCGCCACTGGTACCGGACTATCAAGCCCCGCAAAACGAGGCACCCATTATTGTGCGACCGGACCCAACGCGCCAAAGCCTGCCCCAAGCTCAGATGCTGGGCTCCGGCGCCATCCGTATCGCCCTGATGGTACCGCTGTCCGGCCAGCATGCAGCGCTGGGCGAGGCCCTGTTGAACGCCGCGCAGATGGCCTTGTTTGACGCCCAACACCCACGTCTGGTGCTTGTGCCCATTGACACAAAGGGCACCCCCAACGGCGCTCTTGAAGCCATGACCAAGGCCCGGGCCGCAGATGCAAACCTTGTCCTGGGTCCGGTCTTTGCCGATTCCATTCGCGCTATTCGGCCAGACGCCATGCGCTATGGCACGACTATCATCGGCTTCTCTTCAGATCGGTCCGTCGCCGGCGCCGGCATTTACACGATGGGCTTTACGCCCGAACACCAGGTTCGCCAGATTGTCGACCACGCAGTTGCACAAGGCCGGGAACAGTTTACGGCACTGATCCCCCAAACGCTTTTTGGTGAGCGGATGCTGGAGGCCTATGTTGATGCGCTCGCCTGGCATCAGCTGGAACCTGTTCAGGTTGAGTACTACGTGGAAGACACCGATGCGCTGGAAGACCCCGTGAAGCGATTGGCCAATTACGATGCCCGCCGCACCGCATTGCTGGAGGAAGTGGCCTATCTGGAATCCTTTGGTGAGGACGACCTGACAGAGGAAATGCTGGAAAGCCTGAAAAATGTTGAAACCCTGGGCAAGCTGACTTTCGATATCGTATTTTTACCCGCCGGGGGCCATATGGTACGCAACCTAGCGCCGCTCCTGCCGTTCTATGAGATCGACCCGGTCGAGGTGCAGTTCCTGGGCACCGGCCAGTGGGATGACCCGGGTCTGCGCTTTGAGCCCGCCCTGCTGGGCGCCCGTTTCGCCGGACCTTTACCTGAAGCCGGCAAGCAATTCGCTGCGCGATACGCATCCGTCTACAACAGCCAACCCCCGCGCATTGCCAGCCTGGCCTATGATGCAACGGCACTTGCAGCGACACTGATCCGCCTGAATAACCGGCGGCCTTTTTCCCATGAGGCGCTGATGAACCCACGGGGCTACGCCGGACTGGATGGCGTCTTCCGTTTCCAGGCCGACGGCACGGCTGAACGCCGGCTCAGTATTATTGAGATCAATAGCGACGGTCTGGCACTGGCAGAGGGCACACGACCGCCGCTGGAAGACACGGCAATCCCGTCTGTTATTCCGCGACTGATGGAACATTATAGCGAGGAAGAAGAACCTGATGATCCCGAAAGCCTGCCAGCGATAGAAGTGGATGACGGCCTTGAGGCCGAATGGGACCTCGACTTCGCGCCAGGCTTCAGCAATTAGGCATCAGTCAACAGTGCGGCCGTCAGGGCGTTAAGCACCAGCCTGCCCTGTTCCGTCGCCACCAGACGATGGTCACGCTGAACGACGAGGCCCTGTTGTTCCAAATGGGCCAGCTGTTGCTGATCAATAAGGGTGCTGAGCGCCTCACCAGCAACGGCCTGTAACCTGTTCAGGTCGAGCCCCTCTGCCAGTCGCAGACCCATCATCACCATTTCCTCCGCGCTTTCGCGGTTTGAAATGATTGCGTCTTCGACAGAGCCATGCCCGCGCGACTGCACGGCCTCTAACCAGCCTTCGGGCTTGTGGCGTTGGGCCGTGGCAAAGCGCTTGCCATCAATCGTGAGGCGACCATGGGCGCCCGGGCCCACGCCGACATAGTCACCATAGCGCCAATAAACCAGGTTATGTCGGCTTTCCTCCCCCAGGCGGGCATGGTTGGAAATTTCATAGGCGGGCAGTCCCGCCGCAGCCGTCATTTCCTGGGTAAGGTCATAGAGTTCGGCGGCACAATCATCATCGGGTAACTGAAGCCTGCCGTTCCGCCAGGCAGTATGGAACGCTGTACCTTCTTCAATTGTCAGCTGGTACAGCGACAAATGCCCGGCGGACAATGCCAACGCCTGTTCCAGCTCGGCTGCCCAGGCATCAGGGGTTTGATCCGGCCGGGTGTAGATCAGATCGAAAGACAGGCGTTTGAAATGTTGTCGGCCAATCTCCAGCGCTACCAGTGCTTCTCGTACAGAATGCTCTCGGCCAAGTGCTTTCAGATCTGCATCATTAAGCGCCTGTATACCCATGGACACACGATTGACACCAGCTTGGGCAAATCCTGCAAATTTCTCAGCTTCAACCGACGTAGGGTTGGCCTCCAATGTGATCTCAACATCATCGGCAAAGGACCAATGCTTGCCCACAGCATCAATGACGGCCTCGACACTGGCCGGGCTCATCAGCGACGGCGTGCCGCCCCCAAAAAAGATGGAATTGACCACGCGCTTGCCCACGCGGCCCGCATAATGGGCCAGTTCTGCCAACAGGGCATCGCGCCAGCTGGCTTCATCAATGCGTTCGCGCACATGGGAGTTGAAGTCACAATAAGGGCATTTGGCGAGGCAGAACGGCCAATGCACATAGATGGCAAAGCCGCCATCGATCACTGCATCAGAAGCAGGCATCGACCAGCTGGTTAAAGGCATCTGCCCGATGGCTCATGCCATGTTTGGCGTCCGGGTCCATTTCCCCGAAGGTTATGTCGAAGCCGTCCGGGACAAAGATCGGGTCATAGCCAAAACCCCTGTCGCCACGCCCTGGCCAAACAAGTGTGCCATCGACCCGGCCTTCAAAGATTTCTTCATGCCCGTCCGGCCAGGCCAGACACAAAGCACAGATAAAATAGGCACTGCGGTCATCACTGCCACTGGACTGCAGGGCCTCTTCCACCTTGCGCATGGCGAGGTTGAAATCTTTCTCTGGGCCACCCCAACGAGCAGAATAGATGCCGGGGTCACCATTCAAGGCAGGGACAACCAGGCCAGAATCATCTGAGAGAGCAGGCAGACCAGAAGCCTTGGCCGAGAAGTGCGCCTTGAGCGCCGCATTCCCGGTAAAGGTCGTTTCCGTTTCTTCGGGCTCTTCAATGTCGAGCTGGCCTGCAGAGATCACCTCGACAGAAAACGACGCCAGCAGGGCGCCAATTTCACGCACCTTGCCCGCATTGTGGCTGGCAATCACAAGACGATCTTCAGCAAATTTGCGGGCCATGGCTCTTTTCCCTATGTGTTGTGGATTGCCTGGCGTTGCAGCTCTGCCAGTTCGGCACAGCCCTTTTGGGCCAATCCCAGCAACTGGTTGAAAGAATCTGGCGAGAACAGCGATTCTTCCGCCGTCGCCTGAATTTCACAAATCTGGCCCTGGCCAGTGAGGACGAAATTCGCATCCGCATCGGCATTGGAATCTTCAGGGTAATCCAGGTCCAGCACTGGAGTGCCTTCAAAAATCCCGCAGGAAATAGCAGCCACCTGGTCAACCAGCGGCAAGTCATCAATCAGGCCATCAGCCTGCATCTTCTTGAGGCACAAATGCAGGGCAATATAACCACCCGTGATCGACGCGGTACGCGTGCCGCCATCAGCCTGGATAACATCACAGTCGATGGTGATCTGCCGTTCACCCAGGCGCGACAGATCTGTCACGGCGCGCAGGCTGCGGCCAATAAGGCGCTGGATTTCCTGCGTACGGCCAGACTGCTTGCCCGCAGCGGCTTCACGGCGCGAGCGCGAATGGGTAGAGCGGGGCAACATGCCATATTCCGCCGTCACCCAACCCTTGCCGCTATTGCGCAGGAAAGGAGGAACCCGTTCTTCAAGGCTGGCATTGCAAAGCACATGCGTGTCGCCAAAACGAATGAGGCACGAGCCCTCCGCATGGCGGGTAAAGCCGGTTTCAATGGTGACGTCACGCAGCTGGTCTGCGGCACGGCCTGATGGTCGCATGGAATGCCCTTTCATCCTTGGTGTTCTGTCGCGCCTTCTATCGTGCTTTGGGGGGCAAGGTCCAGCGCTTCGTAGAGCCGAGGCGAGACATGCCCGATTGACGACCCCAGCAGCAGACCCTAACTTTGGCGCGAGGATACAGACATGAAGATCGACGAGTTCAACGAGCGCACAAGAGAAGTATTTCGGCAGATCGTCGAAACCTATCTGGAAACGGGTGAACCCGTCGGTTCCCGGACCCTGTCCAAGGCGCTCGACCTCAATATATCCCCAGCCAGCATCCGCAATGTCATGGCCGACCTGGAAGACTCGGGCCTTCTTTATGCACCACACACCTCTGCGGGGCGCCTGCCGACCGATATTGGCCTAAGGCTGTTCGTTGACGGCTTGCTGGAGCTGGGCAATTTGACCGAAGCCGAACGGCAGGAAATCAGCGGGCAATGCGCGGCCACCGGCAACAGCCTGGAACAGGTGCTGGAACAGGCAGGCGCCATGCTCAGCGGCCTGTCGCAGGGAGCCGGCGTGGTTCTCGCCCCCAAAAGCAATGCGACCCTGCGCCATGTGGAATTTGTGAGCCAGGGCACGGGCCGGGCCCTGATGGTATTGGTGTCAGAAGACGGGCAGGTGGAAAACCGCCTGCTGGATGTGCCCGCCGACATGCTGCCCTCTACCCTGACCATGGCCGGGAATTATCTGAACGCCCGCTTGGCCGGTCGGTCGCTGGAAGCCACCAAGGAAGACATATTGGCGGAGCTTACCCGCCACGAGGCAGAATTGGATGATCTGGCCAGTCGGTTGGTGGAAGACGGGTTAGCTTTATGGTCCAAGCCAGACAGCGGTGACCAGATGTTCATTGTGCGGGGGCAGAGCAATTTGCTGGAAAACCTGCAGGCCAGTGAAGATCTGGAGCGCGTCAGAAAATTAATTGAGGACCTTGAAAACAAGCGCGAGTTTGTCCATTTGCTGGACTTGGCACACGATGCCGAGGGCGTACGCGTCTTTATTGGGTCGGAAAATAAATTATTTTCCATGTCGGGGTCGTCTTTGATCCTTTCCCCCTATATGAATGCGTCGCAATCAATTGTCGGTGTTGTCGGCGTCATTGGTCCCACGCGCATGAATTATGCGCGTGTCGTACCGATGGTAGACTACACCGCCAGGGTAATAGGACGACTGCTAGGATAACAGGCGGATGGACAACGAAAACAAGACACCGGAAAACGAACCGGCAGAAGAACCAAAAGCAACCGAAGCCAATGCTGCGGAGGCAGCTGCAGAGGAAAATGCAGAGGCTGCGGCTGAAGACGCCAAGCCGGCTGACCCGCTGGTAGAGGCTCATGAGGAAATTGCAGCGCTGAAAGACCGGCTGTTGCGCGCCATGGCCGAGACGGAGAATATCCGCCGCCGTTCCGTGCGGGAAAAAGAAGACGCCGCCAAATATGCCATGACCAACTTCGCCAAGGACATGGTGCAGGTGGCAGACAATCTGGGCCGCGCGCTCGATGCCCTGCCGGAAGGCGCCCGCGACGATGAAACATTCGGCACACTGATCGAAGGGGTGGACCTGACAGGTCGCGAGCTTGTTTCTGCCTTTGAAAAACACGGCATCAAAGAAGTGCAGCCCCATGGCGAAAAGTTCGACCACAATCTGCACCAGGCCATGTTTGAAGCCGAATCACCGGACCATGAGCCGGGCACGGTGATGCAGGTGATGCAGATTGGTTACACGATTGGTGACCGCCTGCTACGCCCCGCCATGGTTGGTGTGGCCAAAGCACCCGCCAAAGCACCCGAAGAAGGCTAAGGCCCATACGTTTGGCCCTATAGGTATGGAAAAGCTTCGGGAGAGGCCATCTCGAAGCCGGCAAAGTCAAAGCCCGGTGCCACCGTGCACCCGACAAGCGTCCAGCTCCCCAGGGGTCGGGCGCTTTGCCATGCATGGGCCGGGACTATGCCCTGCGGTTGCTGGCCCGCCTTAATATCCAGGCCAAGCGTGACAGATTGCAGATCGTTCTCGTCTTCGCGGATACCCATCAAGAGCGCGTCACCTGCGTGGAAATGCCATATCTCGACTGCATCAACCTTGTGCCAGGCCGAGCGCTCCCCCGCCTGCAGCAGGTAATAGATGCTGGTCACAGCTGAGCGCGTCCCGTCTTCGGCGGGCGCGCGATATATTTCTTTATAGTGGCCGCCTTCAGGGTGCGGCATCAGGCCCAGCGCATCGATAACCGACTGGGCGCTTTGCGTCATCACGGATGGTCCTTCATCGACCCATGCCCGTGCGTCATGCCAGGTGCGGCCATGCCATCAGACACCTGTACCTGCGTCGTTATCTCACCTGCTTTTTCAAATATCAGTGTCAGCGGAAAAATATCACCGGCAGCAAGGGGGTCTGCCAAGTCAAACAACATGACGTGCAGGCCACCCGGCTCGAACGCCACCTGGCTGCTGCCCGAAATATTCAACCCCTCGAGCTTGACCATGCGTATCACCATATCTTCATGCACATGGTCGTGAATTTCAGCCCGCGCCGCCCGTGGGCTTGCCACGCCGGTCAGACGGTCGTCTTCCATACCCGCCAAAAGTGTCATGAAAACAGCCCCGGGTTGGCCTTCGCGCATGGTGGGGCGGGACCAGGCCATTGCCACCTGCAGGCCAGCGTCCATGTCAGACTCAGGCGCCATATCGGCGCCAGCCGTTGCCTCTGGCGTTACTTCAACAGCATGCGCCGCAGGGTCTGCCGGGGCAGGCGATTCGTCTCCACAAGCCGACAGAGGCAGGGCCATCAGGGCCAAAACGACGGGAAGTCGAAGGAATGAAGGACAAGAAGTGTGCATGATCAGCCTTTTCTGGGCGTTTTAACGCTTGGGAAACTGCGTATCTGGCAGATTCTGCGTCTTTGAAGTTTTTTTGACCACAGCGGTTGTACCACCATAACAGCTTCACTATATAAGCCACGCTGAAATGACAATGGTTCCGCAACACGGACATCCCAATCATGGGGGCCCCTCTGAATTGTAAAGGCGCACAATGTGGCCAATACGCGGGGCTTGCCGAAAAGAGAGGTAAAAATGGGTAAAGTTATTGGCATTGACCTTGGCACCACCAATTCCTGTGTCTCCGTCATGGATGGTAGTGACCCCAAGGTTATCGAAAATTCTGAAGGGGGTCGTACGACACCCTCTATGGTCGCCTTTACGCCGGAAGGTGAACGCCTTGTTGGCCAGGCTGCAAAACGCCAGGCGGTCACCAACCCCACAGACACACTGTTCGCGATCAAGCGCCTGATTGGCCGCCCGTTCGATGACCCTGCCACGCGCAAGGACATGGACATGGTGCCCTACAGCATCATCAAGGCCGACAATGGCGACGCATGGGTGGAAGCCGCTGGCGAGAAATACTCCCCCAGCCAGGTCTCTGCTTTCATTTTGCAGAAGCTGAAGGAAGACGCAGAAACCTATCTGGGTGAAACCGTCACCGAAGCCGTGATTACCGTTCCGGCTTACTTCAACGACGCCCAGCGCCAGGCCACCAAAGACGCCGGCAAGATCGCTGGCCTGAATGTCCTGCGTATCATCAACGAACCAACGGCGGCCTCACTGGCTTATGGCCTCGACAAGAAGTCGGGCCAGACAATTGCTGTTTATGATTTGGGTGGCGGTACGTTTGACGTCTCCATTTTGGAAATTGGCGACGGTGTATTTGAAGTGAAGTCCACCAATGGTGACACCTTCCTGGGTGGTGAAGACTTCGACATGCGCCTGCTGGACTACCTGGCAGAAGAATTCCAGAAAGAAAATGGCATAGACCTGCGCGGCGACAACATGGCACTGCAGCGCCTGAAGGAAGCCGCAGAAAAAGCCAAGATCGAGCTGTCATCTGCCACGCAGACAGAAGTGAACCTGCCGTTTATTACGGCTGATGCCTCTGGCCCGAAGCATCTGACCATGAAGCTGACCCGCGCCAAGCTGGAAGCACTGGTTGCCGACCTTGTTGACCGCACCATTGAGCCGTGCCGGGCAGCACTGAAAGATGCAGGCCTGTCAGCCGGTGAAATTGACGAAGTTGTACTGGTCGGCGGCATGACCCGCATGCCCCGCATCAAGGAAGTGGTTGAACAGTTCTTTGGCCGCGAACCCCACCAGGGCGTAAACCCTGATGAAGTGGTGGCCATGGGTGCTGCCATTCAGGCCGGTGTGCTTCAGGGCGACGTTAAAGACGTGCTGCTGCTGGATGTGACCCCGCTGTCCCTGGGTATTGAAACCCTGGGCGGTGTCTTCACCCGCCTGATCGACCGCAACACCACGATCCCCACCAAGAAGGCCCAGGTGTTCTCCACCGCAGAAGACAATCAGTCTGCCGTGACCATCCGGGTCTACCAGGGTGAGCGTGAAATGGCGGCTGACAACAAGATGCTTGGCCAGTTTGACCTGGTCGGTATTCCTGCTGCCCCGCGTGGCGTACCGCAGATTGAAGTTGGCTTCGACATCGACGCCAACGGCATTGTGAACGTTACCGCCAAGGACAAGGGCACGGGCAAAGAACAGCAGATCCGCATTCAGGCATCTGGTGGCCTGTCCGACGACGACATTGAACGCATGGTGAAAGAAGCCGAGGAAAATGCCTCTGCCGATAAAGCCAAGCGTGAATCTGTCGACGCCCGCAACCAGGCAGACAGTATCATCCACACCACGGAAAAAAGCCTGGCTGACCATGGCGACAAGATCGATAGCGGCGAAAAGCAGGCTATTGAAGACGCCATTGCCGAGTTGAAGGCCACGCTGGAGGATGAAAACGCCTCGCTGGATGACATCAACAGCCAGACAGAAACGCTGGCCCAGGCATCCATGAAGTTGGGTGAGGCTGTCTACGCTGCCCAGCAGGCTGAAGGTGCAGAAGCCGCAGCTAGCGAGGGTGCCGAACAGGCCTCTGCCGGTGGTGCCGACGACGATGTTGTTGACGCCGACTTTGAAGAAGTCGACGACGACAAGAAGAACGCCTCCTAATCAGGCCGGGCCCCTTAGGGGGCCCCGCCTTGCTGGGAAGAGAGCCGGACGGGACCGATGGCCAAAACAGACTTTTACGAACTTTTGGGCGTTTCCAAGGACGCAGCCGATTCCGACATCAAGTCGGCCTATCGCAAGCTTGCCATGAAGTATCATCCGGACCGCAACCCGGATGACGCTGAAGCCGAACAAAAGTTCAAGGAAATCAACGAAGCCTATGACGTCCTGAAGGACGAACAGAAGCGCGCGGCCTATGACCGCTTTGGCCATGCCGCCTTTGATGGCTCCATGGGTGGCGGTGGCCCCGGCGGCGGTGGCGGCGCGGGCGGCTTTAACTTCGACTTTGGCGGCTCCTTCTCTGATATTTTCGACGACCTGTTTGGCGGTGCCCGCGGCGGTGGCCGTGGTGCCAATGCCAATGGTCCCCAGCGTGGGTCCGACCTTCGCTATAATTATGAAGTCAGCCTGGAAGACGCCTTTGGCGGCAAAAAGGCCGAGGTTAATATCCGCACGGCAGTTTCCTGCAACACCTGCAGTGGCTCTGGCGCAGCCCCCGGCAGCTCACCCAACACCTGCGGCACCTGCCAGGGCATGGGCAAAGTACGGGCACAGCAAGGCTTCTTTACCGTAGAGCGGCCCTGTCCTGCCTGCCATGGCGCGGGCCAGACGATTTCAGACCCCTGCAAGGACTGCCGCGGAGAAGGCCGCATCGACCGCGACAAGACCCTGTCTGTCAACATTCCACCCGGTGTGGAAGAAGGCACCCGCATTCGCCTGTCTGGCGAAGGGGAAGATGGCTTACGCGGTGGCCCGGCGGGCGACCTTTACCTGTTTATTTCCGTTCGGCGGCATGAGCTGTTCGAACGCGAAGGCAACGACATCTATTGTGATGTGCCCATTCCCATGACAACAGCCGCCCTGGGTGGCCCGCTCGAAGTGCCCACTGTAGAAGGCAACAAGGCGCGCATCACCATCCCGGAAGGCACGCAGTCCGGCAGGCATTTCCGCCTGCGCGGCAAGGGTATGCCCCGCCTGCAACGCAGTGGCCGCGGTGACATGTTCGTGCAGATTTTGGTGGAAACCCCAACCGGCCTGAGCAAACAGCAGAAGAAACTGCTGAAGGAACTGGCGGACCTGGACAAAGGTTCCAACCCGGAATCAGATAAATTCACTAGCCGGGTCGATGCCCTGTGGGAAGCAAATAGCGACTGACCCCCTTATTCCGGGGACGAGAACATGCTACACCCGGCCAACAAAGATAAGGGAGTGACCGGTGAGTGATATTGCCATTGGCATCGTAGGATGCGGCGGCCGCATGGGCCGCACCCTGCTGAAGCAGGTTTACCAGACAGAGGGCGTTACCCTGACCGGCGGCACAGAAGCCGAGGGCCACCACGCGTTGGGGCTGGACCTCGGCGTATTGGCCGGGCTGGAGAACCCGCTGGACATGATCGTCACCACGGACCGCCAGGCCCTGTTTGAGGCCAGCGACGTGGTGATCGACTTCACCATTCCCGAAACCACGGCCCTGCTGACCAAGCTGGCCGTTGAAACCAACACCGCGCACATTATTGGCACCACCGGGCTGGATGCCGAACAGGCACAGGCCATTATCGACGCGTCGAAAGAAACTGTCGTTGTACAGGCCGACAATTACAGCCTGGGTGTAAACCTGTTGGCCGCGCTCACCCGCCAGGTTGCAGAAACGCTGGACACCCAGTTCGACATTGAAATTGTTGAAATGCACCACCGCTACAAGGTTGATGCCCCTTCGGGGACTGCACTGGCCCTGGGCCGTGCGGCCGCTGAAGGCCGGGGCGTTTCACTCGATGAGGTGGCCGACCGGGGCCGCGACGGTATTACCGGCGCGCGCAAGGAAGGCGACATTGGCTTTGCCAGCCTGCGCGGCGGCAATGTTGTCGGCGACCACACCGTCACCTTTGCCGCAGATGACGAACGGATCGAGCTGACCCACAAGGCAGGCGACCGGACGATTTTTGCACGGGGTGCAGTCCATGCCGCCCGCTGGGCCCACGGCCAGCCAGCCGGCTATTACACCATGGCTGATGTGCTTGGTTTTTAAGACCGGTCGTTATCGCTGATGCTGAAAGCCAATATCCACGAAATGTTCGCGCGTTTTGCCGCCCAGGACCCCGAGCCGGTTGGCGAGCTGAACTACAAGAACCCCTATACCTTGCTAGTCGCGGTCGCACTGTCGGCACAGGCAACCGATGTGGGCGTCAACAAGGCCACCGGACCCTTGTTTGAGGTCGTGGATACACCGGAGAAAATGGTCGCGCTGGGGGAAGACAAGCTGCGCGACTACATCAAGACCATTGGCCTGTTCAACACCAAGGCCAAAAACGTCTACAAGATGGCGCAGATCCTGGTCGACGAGTATGGCGGCGAAGTGCCCGAAGATGCGGACACGCTCGTCAAGCTACCTGGCGTGGGCAAGAAAACGGCTGCCGTTGTGCTGAACATTGCTTTTGGCCACCCGCGCATCGCCGTTGATACGCACATCTACCGGCTATCGCACCGCACCGGGCTTTCACATGCCAAAACAGCCGATGCGATGATGAAGCGGCTGGAAAAAATCGTTCCCGCCGAATTCCTGCAGCACGCCCATCACTGGTTGATTTTGCACGGGCGCTATATCTGCAAGGCCCGCAAGCCGGACTGCCATAAATGCATCATCTATGATCTGTGCAACTTCAAGAAGAAGACCGCGGACGACCCCAAACTTTGGCCCTCGCTCTGAGGGTCACTGGTTTCGCAGAATCGACAGCGCTCTGGACCGAATCTCGAACAGCAATTTTTCAGCTTCTTCAATCTGAAGCAGGAGTTTGCTTGAATCCGGGTAATTGTGGCTAAAACCTTCGCAAATGACAAAATTTGCTGTTTGGCTCGCCACATGAATGGTGTCACCTTCGCCAGCCGGATGAGGAAAATATATTTCCCTATAGGTCACCAAATAGCCTGAAGCGCCATTGGCTGTTTCATAATAAATTTTTGTCTGTGTTGTTTTGCCATAGATAATGACTTCAATTCTCGCAGGACGGCTATCTGACAAGTAGACATTGGCAACGGCCCCTTCTTCACCATGATCAGGCAGCCTGAAGTGAAAATCAGCAAGAGCGTTTACCGGCTTTCGTTCCGCGCCTTCAAATTTCTCGATGTTGCAGTCACGCGCACTTGGGCAAGCCAAGGCATATTGGCCAGAAAATACAGCCAGGACGATAAACACGAACATCAACGAACGATAAATTGTACCCATGGCTATTCATAACCTCCTGAAACATCTTCAGAGCTTATTGAAAAGACTGCCATTCTGAAAGCTCACTAGTTCGCAGGCGTAACTGGGACCTCTGATAACGGCGCTTCAACCGCCGACGTTTCGGCAACGGGTGGCGCCAGCTTTTTGTCAGCACCCATGGCCATCAGGCATTCCCGCACCTGGCCTTCCCCCATTGGCGGGCTGTTGTCGCCGCGCATGCGGGCTTCCATATGGTCGATCACCGCCTCACCGCCTAATGGCGGCTCATAGAGATAGATGGTCAGGGCGCACATGTCGCTTTCATAAAGCCACAGATAGGCCGGGGCCTCTGGCCGGACCAGGCTGGGTTCCCCCAGAGCGCTTTCAACAAAACTGGCGGGCTGGCCGGTCAACTGGTCTTCAATCGGCTGCGCTACGGCTGCGCTCGTCATCAGCACAGACACAAACAGCACCCATCTATGCAACATGGGTGGCACCCTCCTGCTGGAACCCCTTGAAGAGATGCACCATTAAACCCGTGGCCAACAATGGCGTCATGAGGTTGACGAGCGGGATAGAGAACATGAACGCAATCGCACACCCACCCAGGAACAGTTTGCCGCCATGGCGCTTGCGCAGGGCCTTTTCCTGCGTCTTGTCGCCGTGCCGCTGGGCGACCAGTTCGAAATATTCCTTGTTCAACAGATAGCCGTTGATGAGGTAATAGAGCGCAAAACTCAACAGCGGGAAGAACAGAAAAATCAAATAGAACTGCAGTGCAATCAGGTTCACCAGCACTATCAACCCGCCCAGCTTAGCCGCTTCCCACAAGCCTGTACCCACACCAATCGGTGTACCCGGGGCATCGCCGGGGTAGTGTTTTTGCTCCACGGCCTCTGCAATATCGTCGAGAAACAGGCCCATCACCATGCTGGCCAGCGCGGGGTATAAAAACAATGCCATGAAGACCACGCTGAGGGGCGCAACCTTATCGATGATCCAGTCGATCCAGCCTGTGCCCGTTTCGGGCAGGCCGTCGGCAAACCAGATGCCGGCCCACACAGACAGGCCCAGCAAAACCCCACTGACGATGAGGCTGAGCAGAAAAATTCGCCAGAAGGCGGGCTGTATAAACTGGCTGAAGGTTTTGAAAATGGCGCTGATCATGGCATCTATTCAACCTGTTCAGACCAGCCAGTGCAATTGAAACTCGCTGTCACCATCCATTTAGTCAGATCTGCAGAATAATTCGCCAATCTATTGTGGTTTGGGCTATAGAAAGCGCGAAAGTGAGGGCCCTAGAATGAGCAATCTGGACGTTGTTGGCATTGGCAATGCCATTGTGGATGTACTGAGCCATACTGATGATGCATTTCTCAAAGCGAATGATTTGGTCAAAGGCTCTATGCGCCTGATCGACCCGGAAGAGGCACAAAACCTCTATAGCCGCATGGGCCCGGCCACTGAAATTTCCGGCGGGTCTGCTGCCAATACGATTGCAGGCATCGCTGCATTGGGTGGGCAGGCCGCCTATATTGGCAAGGTAGCCGACGACCAGCTGGGCGATATCTTTGCCCACGACCTGCAGGCTACCGGTGTTCTCTATCGCACCGACCGGTTGATCGGTGACCTGGCCACCGCCCGCAGTATGATTTTGGTCACGCCCGACGCCGAGCGCACCATGAACACCTTCCTGGGGGCCTCCAACAAACTGACACCGTCAGATGTGGATGAAGATTTGATCTCCCGCGCGCAATATACCTATCTGGAGGGCTATCTGTGGGACCCAGAAGAGGCGAAAGACGCCTTCCGCCACGCCATGCGCATGGCCCACCAGCATGGCCGCAAGGTGGCGCTGACCCTTTCTGATTCTTTCTGCGTTGATCGTTTCCGGGATGAATTCAAACAATTGGTGACCGAGATTGATCTGCTGTTCGCCAATGAAGACGAAATCTGCTCACTCTATGAAGTCGACGAATTCGACGATGCCCTGCAGGCCGTCCGTTCAGCAGGCACGATGGCAGCCCTGACACGGTCAGAAAAAGGCTCGCTCCTGATGCGGGGTGATGAAATTCACCTGATCGACGCTGTACCAGGCGTAGACGTTGTCGACACCACCGGTGCCGGTGACTTGTATGCGGCAGGTGTACTGGCCGGGCTGACCCAGGGGCGCGGGCTTGGTGAGGCGGGACATATGGGTGCCGTTGCGGCCGCTGAAGTGATCAGCCATATGGGCGCGCGGCCCGAAGCTGATTTGAGAGAGATGGTGGCCGAGGCGCTTTAAAAAACCGCACGCCCTTCGATACAATTTTGCGCTAACGCGCAAAATCACTCAGGACGAGCGGTTTATTCGATCAGCCGTTCACACTGAGTGATCCTGAACAGCGTGAAGGATTGTATCGAAGTGTCGAACGGCAGGCTGCAGCCTAATCCATATTCGGCATGTCGATTTTGCCTTCCCAGTCGCGCATCAACATCGGGCCAACAAATTTACCCGCCAGAATATGTACGTGCAGGTGGGGTACTTCCTGGTGCGAATGGGGCCCGTGGTTTGCCAGGAGGCGATAGCCCGGCTCTACCAAGCCCAAGGCCTCTGTCGTCTTGCCCACCGCGCGCCAGAAACCGGCAATTTCGTCTGCACTGGCATTGGCCGTAAAGTCGGCCATGGAGATATATTTACCCTTGGGGATCACTAAAACATGAACCGGCGCCTGCGGGTTGATGTCATGAAAGGCCAGAGCGTGGTCATCTTCATAGACCGTCTTGTTGGGGATATCCCCCCGCAGGATCATCGCGAAGATGTTGTTATCGTCGTAATTCTTGTAATCGGGCATTGCCATAGCTGTTCCCCCTCATCCCTGGCCGACGGGGCATCAACCCTTCGGACGGCTGTTTTTCTCGTCAATCCCTGAAATGCCTTCGCGCCGGGCCAGCTCATCGCGAATATCATTCGGTGACAGGCCCAGCTCGGCCCACATGACCATCATGTGAAACAGCAGGTCTGCCGACTCGGCGATGACTTCCTTGTCATTGCGGCCAACGGCGGCAACCACGGTTTCTACCGCTTCTTCCCCGACTTTCTCCGCAATTTTGCGCAGGCCCTTTTTGTGCAGGCTGGCGACATAGCTTTTCTGCGGGTCCGCAGCCTGACGGCTGAGGATTGTGGCGAATACCTGGTCGATTATGTCTTTGTCGTTTTCACTCATGACACATCCATGCTGGCGCGTTTAACTGCGCACCGCAACCCCGGCGGCACGCATGTGGTCTTTTGTCTCGCTGATCGAATAGGTCCCGAAATGGAAGATCGACGCCGCCAGCACGGCTGTGGCACCGCCATCGCGAATACCTTCCACCATGTGGTCGAGCGTCCCGACCCCGCCAGAGGCAATCACCGGGATGCGCACGGCGTCAGCAA